>Ga0209694_1000745_pt1 | contig 45160 bp, 32 predicted proteins | sample GluameincwithD2O_FD_187499 | JGI IMG/M metagenome (GOLD analysis project Ga0209694, IMG submission 187499) | Mouse cecum microbial communities from Vienna, Austria - Glucosamine amended microcosms incubated with D2O (SPAdes) (version 2) | ecosystem: Host-associated > Mammals > Digestive system >... | reverse complement strand
TTTTTCGGTTGCCATACAATAAAAGAATTAGAATGTCAAGATTGCGAAGGTTCTCCTGATGGCGCATTTATGTTCACAAGCTGATATAGTCCGTCAGTTTATTATTTCCAGCTTTTGTATTTCAGCACATTCCCCTCTCTCCAGATTTTGTGCTTGGTGCGTGTCTTCAGCGCCGCCGCGGAGGGTACTTGATAGTCTCCGGAGAGTTCGAAATGGTCTTCGTTCCACGTCACATCGTCTACGAACTCCATGGAAAAAGCCGGCGGCGCCTGATATTTGTAGGCGTAAGCGTAATTGTCGAACACTATTTTGGCCTTGCCGTTCTTTACGACAATGATTTTCATTTCCGGAGCTTCTCCGTAACCATAGTACCAGCCACCCAAAAGAAGGGCGAAGGCTTTGTCCTCAAGGGGAATTTGCAGATAGTATGCGTTGCTTTTGTCCATGGTTTGGCAGGCAACAGTTTGCATTGGATTTCCCGATTCAGCTTTCAGTACAATTCTTCCGTTTTGAGATAGAATAAAGTAATCATAAGGAGGAGGAGTCTCTCCGTAATTACTATTATCGTAGCTGATAAACTTTAGTGAATAGCTGTCCTTGCCGTCAGGTGTTTTCAGTATTGCATTATTGATGGTATAAGTTGGATCAGAGCTTGTGTCGTTGATTTCGGTCCACAACAATGGCATATATTGGGGGTTGGGAACTACTAACTCATCACTCCAGGAAAAAATATTTTCTTGTGAGAATACATTGATATTGCAAATAATTGCAAACAAGAATGTGATAATTTTTTCATGTCATTATTTATAATAGTAAAACATTAAGGATTCTTTTTTTCATAGCCGAACCCTTCACTTAATGGAATCTGTTCTTTCCTTCGGCCTCTTCCTGTGTCCATTATATTGGGTATGTTGAAAGATACACAATTATAAAGTACAACCTGAAACTTTTTGTTTTCCTTCCCCCCCCATGGGGAGTCTGAGAAAAACAATCTGCGACTATCCGTTTTTTTTGTATAACCTTATCAGTCTTGAATTTTATTGATGAGTTCAGTTGCCGTGATGTCTCGCATAAGTGTGAAGCCGAACCACTTTTTGCCCAAATCTTTAATCGAAGCCCCTATGTGGTATACTTCATCGTCAATAAGCAAAAAGCGGTCATGCGCCTTGTTGAACCGTTTTATCTCGATAAACGGATATTGGGCGTTGTGGCGGTCAATATCCAATTGGAACTGGTTGCTGACATGCTGTGTATAGACAGTGGCAGATACCCCGTCTTCTCTTTTGTCAAGCAAAGCAAGCACGGTTTCATCCACGTAGTTGTCAATCAGTACAATGGATTGTTTGGCTTTTCGTATCAAATCTGCTATGAAACGGTAAGCGTCAAATACCTGCCCGTCGTAGAATATGCCCTGCATCGGCGGAATGTTTGCATCCAACCGTTTGAAGATCTCGTCAATGCGTTTGTCGGTCACGTCTTGATGCTGTTTCATTTCCAGTTGATGGTACTCAATTGTTTCAAGCCGTTGGAACAATTGGGCATTGGTGGCGATGAAATGGCGCATGGACACAAAGGCTCTCATAATGCGGATATTGGCTTCAATGGCTGTTTGGGAACGAAGCACACTACTAAGCATGGCTACACCATTTTCGGTAAATGCGTATGGTAATTTTCTTGCTCCCATAATGATGGATTTGGAAGTCGCAATTTGCGACTTCCATTCTTCAAACTCTTCTTTGGTTAGTTGAAACATGAAATCATCAGGGAAACGTTCGATGTTCCGCTTTACTTGTTCGTTCAGGCGTTTGGTTTCCACTCCATATATTGTTGCCAAATCCCTATCAAGCATAACCTGTTTCCCTCTGATTATTCTAATCATCGGCTGGATGTTGATTACTTCTGGCAACTGGTCGCAATTTGCGACCGGTTCTTTTGCCATGCCGTTTGTTTTTTCCCTTTCTTTTGCCATATTCCTGCCTTATTGCTTGTTTTCGTCCGTACCTTTGATAATTTCGATACCCAATGTGTTTTCTATTTTGCAAATGGTTTCCAACGACATATTCTTTTCCCCTTTTAGCATCTTGGATATATACTGCTGGGTGCAGTTCATCTTTTCGGCAAGCATTTTCTGTGTCAAACCGAGTTCTGACATCCGCTTTGACATGAGGACGGCAATAGTCCGTGAGTATTGCGTCCAATCCCTTTTATCTTGCCTGGCCTTGACTGTCTGCGGTTCGGCTTCCAAAGTTCTGCAAGGCGTCTTGTGTATTACTGTATTCATTGGAACGATTACATTGTCTGATTCAGATGCAAAGGTAACACAAATATCCGATGATACACAACTTGGGAGTTGTTGTTTCGTGAGAAGAAACAAAATGCCATACTTACATCAAAGATGTAGGAAAGCGGAGGTCGTTGTTAATTCCTATGTTATACCATAAGAACAATGCTAAATCCGTATTGCGGAAATGAAGGAGGAATTGTTGCACTTCTAACTTGACGGTAGCCGAAAATCGAGCACTGGTTGGGCCGTGTTCATTCGGTGGAAGGCGGGAAACGATTGGCGGACATAAGTGAAATTGTTGCCTGCCTTTGCGAGCGGCTCCGTATTCGATATTTTTATTTGGAAAAGTAGGGGAGAACGGACCTTTTTATGTTGGGTGCCGCGACACTGTTTTTTTGAAAAAAGAAGCGCAGATCAGGACCTGTCCGGGCTTTGGGAGCTTATTCTTTTTTAAGGGTCTGAGGCAAAGTTTAACTTTGGGACTTTTCGGAAAAACTACAAGATAGGACCTATTTTTCACAACATAGTATGTTTTTTGAAAAAGATAGGACCTTTTTTCAACAAGATACTATGTTTTTTTCACGTTAAGTGCCGAAAAAAAGCCGCTAAAATGCGGCTTTTCAGGGGTCTTCTACTTTGCTGGTGCAAATATACGAAATTTCGGGGCGAAATGCAAATGTTGTTTAACTTCCGTTTGCATTTCAGACGGTTCCCTGCCTGTGGAAAACTGCTTGCGCAAGGGGCGAAAAAGGAACCGGGAAATTAAACCGTAAGGCCTGTTCCGTATCTAAGAAGATAAAGGCAATTCTTTGTTTAATTACTCAAATTCTAAAAAAACTACGGAGATTATGAGAAAAATGATGATTCTCTTCCTGCTGCTTGTCTCAACGGGCGCAGGTGTCTATGCACAGAAGCAGAATAAGATGGGTGCCGTTGCAGGCAAGGATATGGCGGCCCGACGTGCTACCCGTCTGGCTGGAGAAATGAAACTGGACAAGGCTACGGCGAAATGGTTCACCTCGCTCTATGCCGAATATCAGGATTCGCTGAAGTCCGTCCGCCGGTCTGCTGCCGGGGTGCGTGTTCCGGCCGACAGTCTGACGGATGCCCGCGCCGAGCAGCTCATTGAGGAGCGTTTCCGGCAAAGCGAGACGGAGACGGCCGTCAAACGGGCCTTCTATGCACGTTTCCGCGAGAAACTGTCGCCGGTGCAGCTGGTCAAGGTCTTTGCCGCGTCCGATTCGCGCCAGGGAATGCGCCGCACCATGCCGCACCAGCGCATGCAGCAGGGCGGAGCACGCGGTTTCGGTGGTGAAGCCGGCAGCGGAGACGGATGGTGATCCGTCGGTCTGTTCCCGACAGGACGAAAAATAAAACGGCACTGGGGGTGCGCTCTGCTCCTCCGTGCCGTTTTTTGCATCTCCCTCCCCTTGTTCCATTGCATCGGAATGGTATTTGATTGGCAGCTTGACTTGACAAAATGAAAAATAAAATGCTAAAAAAAGCGGAATCCGGTGTTTTTTTTCGTTCCGCTCTTGCATTTCCGTTTGAAAGCCGTATCTTTGCATCGTGTTTTTCATAGTATTAGATTTAAGGTTAACAAGGTTGGGATACAGCGGTATCCCTTTTTTTATGCCCTGAGGCGGAGTCTTTCCGGCTCTCTCCTGATATCAAAATCAGAAAACCAGTTTCCTGATTTGCTATTGCGCTCACCTTTCACTATCTTTGCAACGTAAAGAAACATAAGGAACAAGAATAATATACCATATTTCTCACTTTTATGGAAAAGGAACTTTTTTCGTCGCTGCCTTATAAGGTGGCGGACATATCGCTGGCCGCTTTCGGCCGCAAGGAAATCGAAATTGCCGAACACGAGATGCCGGGACTGATGGCCCTGCGCCGTAAGTATGCGGACAGCAAGCCGCTGCGCGGTGCCCGCATCATGGGATCGCTCCACATGACCATCCAGACCGCGGTGCTCATCGAGACGCTCACGGCCTTGGGCGCCGAAGTGCGCTGGTGCTCCTGCAACATCTACTCCACGCAGGACCACGCCGCCGCAGCCGTGGCACAGGCCGGTGTGGGCGTTTTCGCATGGAAGGGCGAGACCCTGGCCGACTACTGGTGGTGTACGTTGCAGGCCATGAACTTCTCCGGTGGCCGGTTGCCCGACCTCATCGTGGACGACGGGGGCGACGCCACCCTGATGGTGCATCTCGGCGTAGAGGCCGAAAAGGATGCCGCCGTGCTCGACACCCCCTCGGGCAGCGGTGACGAGGCCGAACTCAAAAGCCTGCTGAAGAAAGTGCTGGGGAGCCGGCACGGAGTATGGCAGGAGCTGGCGGCCGGAATGAAGGGTGTGAGCGAGGAAACCACCACGGGCGTACACCGCCTGTATCGTATGATGGAGCACGGCGAACTGCTGTTCCCGGCCTATAACGTGAACGACTCGGTGACGAAGTCCAAGTTCGACAACCTGTACGGTTGCCGCGAGTCGCTGGCCGATGGCATCAAGCGCGCCACCGATGTGATGATAGCCGGAAAGGTCTGCGTGGTGGCCGGCTACGGCGAGGTGGGCAAGGGCTGCGCCCAGAGCATGCGCAGCTACGGCGCGCGCGTCATCGTTACCGAGATAGATCCGATCTGCGCCTTGCAGGCCGCGATGGAGGGCTTCGAGGTGCGCACGATGGAAGAGGCGGCGCCGATAGGTAATATATTCGTCACCACCACGGGCAACATCGACGTCATCACCACCGCCCACATGCAGTGCATGCCCGACCAGGCCATCGTCTGCAACATCGGTCATTTCGACAGCGAGATACAGGTGGATGCGCTGAAGCGCCTGCCCGGCATCGAGGTGGTAAACATCAAGCCGCAGGTGGACCGCTATGTCTTTCCCGACGGTCACGGCATCACGCTGCTGGCCGACGGCCGGCTTGTGAACCTCGGCTGCGCCACGGGTCATCCCTCGTTTGTCATGTCCAATAGTTTCACCAACCAGACGCTGGCGCAGATGGAACTCTTCGCCCGCCGCCACGAGGTGGGCGTATATCGTCTGCCCAAAGCACTGGACGAGGAGGTGGCACGCCTCCATCTGGAAAGCGTGGGGGCACACCTGACGCGCCTCACTCCGGAGCAGGCGGACTATATCGGGGTGCCGGTGGAAGGGCCCTTTAAGGCGGAACATTACAGATATTGATATTTAAAGCTGGACACCATGAAAGATAATCTCAGAAAACTATTGCCCGATGCCGTTGTCGTTGTGCTGTTTCTGGTAGTGAGTTTTGCCTACTTCATCACTCCTGTCAGTCAGGGGCTGGTGTTGGGCGGACACGACAGCGTCGCCTCCATCGGACTGGGACGCGAACAACAGGAATATGTGGCCCGGACGGGCGAGATGACTCGCTGGACCAATTCCGTCTTCAGCGGAATGCCCACCTATCAGATAGCGCCTTCCTACGGATCGTCTTCCCTGCTCAGTACGCTCTGGCATGTTTACGGACTGGGCACGGAAGGGGCCGTCTGCTACGTCTTCCTTTATCTGCTGGGCTTCTACATCCTTATGCGGGCCTTCAGCTTCAAGCCGTGGCTCTCGGCGCTGGGGGCCGTTCTTTGGGCGTTTTCCTCTTACTTCTTCATCATCATCTCCGCCGGACATATCTGGAAGGTGATGACGCTGGCCCTTATTCCGCCTACCATTGCCGGAATGGTGCTCTGCTATCGCGGACGGTTGTTGTGGGGTGGTGCCGTGACGGCATTGTTCACGGCATTCCAGATCCTGTCCAACCACGTGCAGATGAGCTACTATTTCCTCTTCGTGATGTTCTTTATGGTGCTGGCCTACGGCATCGAGGCACTGCGGCGCAAGACTGTCAGGTCCTATCTGCGGGCCACGGGAGTGATTGTGCTGGCCGGTCTGTTGGGACTGGCGGCCAACTTGCCCAACCTCTACCATACCTATGAATATTCCAAAGCCTCGATGCGCGGAAAAGCCGAGCTGACACCGCTGCCCGTCCGCGACGGACGGCAGGCCGAGGCAACGGACGGACTGGACCGAGACTACATCACGGCGTGGAGTTACGGTGTGGATGAGACCCTGACGCTCATGATTCCCAATTTCAAGGGAGGCGGAAGTTCCAGTCTGCTGGACAAGGAAGGCGTGGAGGAGATGGACGGCTATGCGCAGTTCTATGACTGTGCCGCCCAGACCCAGCAGCTGCTCATGCAGAGCGGGCAGCAGGCCACTCCGCCGGGGCTCATGCTCTATTGGGGCAACCAGCCTTTCACGGTGGGACCGGTCTACGTAGGTGCCTTCGTATGTTTTCTCTTCGTGCTCGGTTTGTTTCTGGTGCGTGGCCCGCTCAAGTGGGCGCTGGCGGCGTCCACCGTTGTGTCGCTGCTGTTTGCCTGGGGGCACAACAGTCCGGACATTACCGATTTCCTAATAGACCATCTGCCCATGTACAGCAAGTTCCGGACGGTATCGTCCGCGCTGGTCATTGCCGAGTTTACCCTGCCGCTGCTGGCCATGCTGTGTCTGGCCCGTCTGCTGCGCGAGCCGGAACTGTTCCGCACGAAACGTATCGCCGTCGGAGTGTCTCTGGCATTGACGGCCGGTGTCTGCCTGCTGCTGTGGATGTTCCCCGGAATGGCCGGCGACTGCCTGTCGGCCAACGATGAGGCGATGTTCGGGGCGATGTCCGGCGCGCTGCCGTCCGACTTTATCGCCACCTACCGCAACAGCATCACGCAGATCCACCACGCCATCCTGTCGCAGGATGCTCTGCGTTCCCTGATGATCATCCTGGCCGGTGTGCTGTTGCTTTGGCTCTATTCCGCCCGCCGCATACAGGGCTGGCTGCTCTGTACGGCGCTGGCCGTCATCAGTCTGACGGACATGTGGCAGGTGAACAAGCGCTATCTGAACGACGGCAGTTTCTCCGATCCTGTGGCACAGATAGACAATCTGGGAAAGACCCCGGCCGACAAGGAGATTCTGAAAGACAAGTCCTATTACCGTGTGGTGAACCTGGGCGGCGGCAATCCTTTCAACGAAACCAGTAACCAGACCAGCTACTGGCACAAGAGCATCGGCGGTTACCATGCCGCCAAACTGCACCGCTATCAGGATCTTATTGACCGTTGTCTGCAACACGAACTGTCCGCCTTTGCCGGAGCTGTCGGCGCGGCCGAGGGCGACATGACACAGGTTAACGGCGACAGCCTGTCGCCTGCGCTGAATATGCTCAACACGAAATATTTCATTTTCGGACAGGGCGAACGGGCACAGGCGGTTCTCAATCCCTATGCCAACGGAAACGGATGGTTTGTCCGGAAACTCGATTTTGTGGATTCTCCCGACAAAGAGATGGCTGCGCTCGGCGGTCTCGACACGAAGCATGCCGCCGTGGCCGACGAGAAGTTCCGCTCTGTGCTCGACGGTTCGCCGCTGGGCGACGGCACGGTGCGTCTCACGAAATACGAGCCTAACGAGCTGCATTACGACATTTCTTCGTCCACGGGTGGTGTGGTGGTTTTCTCCGAGATCTACTATCCCGGTTGGACAGTCACCGTTGACGGAACACCCGTAGAGGCAGGCCGTGTGGACTATGTGCTGCGGGCGGTCAAGGTTCCCGCCGGCAACCACAAGGTGGTGATGGAGTTCCGTCCCGGCAGCGTCTCGTTGACCGAGACGGTGGCTTATGCCGCCATCTTCCTCGTCCTTGCCGTTTTCCTTTTCGCCCTCTGGCGCGTAGTACGCAAGGAAAAGGCCTGACCAGACAGACGTATGTTTTTCATATATCCATGCACCCTCCTGCCGGACAAACCGGCAGGAGGGTGCATGGTTTGTATGTCATTTCCGCAGAGGCCGGAGGTATAAGAAAAGCCCCGGACGGAAAACCGTTCGGGGCCGTTTGCGGGTGTATGTTTTGTAGCACCCTCAGTTCTTGTCCTTTCCTTATTCGCCCGGAGCGATGGCGCCGGAGGGGCAGACATCGGCACAGGTGCCGCAGTCTACGCAGGTAGAAGGATCAATTGAGTACTTTTCGCCTTCGGAGATAGCGCCGGAGGGACATTCATCGATGCAGGTTCCGCAAGCGATGCAGTCGTCACTGATTACGTAAGCCATTGTTTTTGAAAATTTAATTGTAATTGATTTTTAAATGTTATGTGTATGTGATCGCAAAGTTACACATTTCTTCGTTACGGCCAAATCCGGAGTAACTTTTTTCCGCGGATTCTATTCAAAATAAAAGGAGAGCACCACCATGTGGGTAGTGGCGCGGTCTATGCTTTTCGTGAAGACCATTTGGGTGGGATCCAGCAGGTCGCTGCGGTCTTTTTTCAGGACATTTCCCAGTCCGATACAGAATTTGAGCTCGGGAATCAGTTTGAAGAAAGGAAGATAGAGGTCGCACCCCATGCCCAGTTCCAGCATGGTGTTGAATTCGCGGGTGCGCAGCAGGGTGTGTTTGCCAGCCGTCAGGTCGTACATGGGACTGATGCCTGCCAGCACGTAGGGGCGGTAGTTGTTGAATCGCGGTGCGCTGATTTTCAGGTCTACGGGTACGGCGATATAGGACGATTTCATGTCCTGCGTCTCTTCGTCGCCGGTGCCTGTGTCGCGGAAGCTGATGTGCTTGCTGCCGAAATGCAGGGAAGGATTGACGCGCAGGGCCAGATGCCGGCACAGTTTCCATTCGCCCAGCACGCCGACGCTGAAGCCGAGGTTGTGGTTGTCGTTTTGGGCCAGCCACTGCCGTCCGGTTTCCGGGTCCGTATATCCGTTGTTGGAGAGACGGATGCTCTGGTCGTGCAATCCGAAGGTGAAGCCGTAGTGGAAGCGCCGTTCGTCGATGAAGGGCTTGTTCTGTACGCGGCGTTTCTGCGCTCCGGCCGTCAGAGTGCAGAGGGAAAGCAGGACGAGTATGGAAAAGATGATTCTTTGCATGGCCGGTGGGTTTCTACCTTTATATAGAAACGCGGGATTTGTGGGTTTATTGTGTCAGGCGGTAAGGGGGCCGGTGAAGCAATTCTTGGGTCTGCCACACGGACAATACGGCGGGAAGCAGTCTTGTGTGTTCCTGCTCCCCGCCGCGTATCTGTTGTGGGTCCGGTTATCCGGCTGTGTGCGTCTCTATCCAGCGGCGGGCATTGACGAAGGCCTCCATCCACGGTGTCACGTCGTCTGCACGGCGTTCTTCGGGGTAGAAGGGATTTTGCCACGGGTAGAAAGCGCGTTCCAGGTGGGGCATCATGGCCACGTGGCGGCCGTCGGCACTGGCGATGCCGGCGGTGCAGTAGTCCGAGCCGTTGGGGTTGCCGGGGTATTCGTCATAGCTGTATTTGAGCACGATGTTGTAGCTGTCTTCGGGCAGGGGCAGGGAGAATTTTCCTTCTCCGTGGGCCACCCAGATGCCGAGCCGGTCGCCGCTGAGCGAACCGAACATCACGCTGCGGTTGGTCTGGACGGTAAGGCCGAGGAACTTGCTCTCAAACTTGCGGCTGTCGTTGTGGAGCATGCGGGTCTTTTCCGTGTGTTCCGGATTGATGAGACCCAGTTCCACCATGAGCTGGCAACCGTTGCACACCCCGAGCGAGAGTGTGTCCGGACGGCTGTAGAAGCGGTCGAGGGCGGCTTTGGCCTTGGGGTTGAAAAGGAAGGCACCGGCCCAGCCTTTGGCGGAGCCGAGTACGTCGCTGTTCGAGAAACCGCCGCAGAACACGATCATGCTGATGTCGTCGAGCGTTTCGCGGCCGGAGATGAGATCGGTCATCATCACGTCTTTCACGTCGAAACCGGCGAGGTGCAGCACGTAGGCCATTTCACGCTCTCCGTTGGTACCCTTCTCGCGGATGATGGCTGCGCGGATGCCGCTCTTCGTGCGCCGTTCGGGGCTGATGCCGAGGCTCTCGAAGGTGCCTTTGAATTCCGGGTGGATGTGGTATTCCAAGGGCTGCTGCTTGTAGTTGACAAAGCGTTTTCCGGCACAGCCGTTCAGGCTCTGTTTCGTGTCGAGCAGATAGCTGGTGCGGAACCATACATCGCGCAGGTAGTCGATGCCGAACTGGTAGGTGGCGCCGTCTTTTTCCGCGAGGATGTGTCGTTCCTCCACGGGCTGTCCCAGTTTGATATAGGCCACTCCGGCAGCGTCGAGCACAGCCTTGAAGGCGGCTTTGTCCTTGTCGGCGATTTGAACCACCACGCCGGGGTTCTCGGCGAACAGTGCCTGTACGAGGTCGGCACCTTTGAAGCCGTTGAGCGATACTTCAAGGCCGCCTTCGGTGTTGGCGAAGCACATTTCGAGCAGGCAGGTGATGAGGCCGCCGGCGGAGACGTCGTGTCCGGCGAGCACGAGGCCCTCGTGGACAAGCTGTTGCACGGCGTTGAAGGCGGTGCGGAAGTATTCGGGGCTCTTCACCGTCGGTACGTCGGAGCCTACGCGGCCCAGGCTTTGTGCGAAGGCGGAACCGCCGAGGCGCAGGTTGTCGAAGGAGAAGTCGATGTGGTAGAGGGAGGACTTCACGCCGTTGCGGAGCACGGGGGTGACGGTCTTGCGGATGTCGCTCACCTCGCCGCCAGAGCTGACGATGACGGTTCCCGGTGAGATGATTTTCTCTCCGTCGGGATATTTCTGCGTCATCGAGAGCGAGTCTTTGCCCGTCGGCACATTGACCTGCAGGGCGCAGCAGAAGTCGGAGAGCGCCTGCACGCCTTTGTACAGGCGTGCGTCCTCGCCCTTCTGGGCACGGCACGGCCACATCCAGTTGGCGGAAAGGCTGACGCTGTCCAGACCGTCGGCCAGCGGAGCCCACACGAGGTTGGTGAGGCTCTCGGCCACGGAGAGAACGGAGCCTGCCGCGGGGTCGGCCAGTCCGGCCTGAGGCGCGTGTCCGATGGCGGTGGCTATGCCGGCGCGTCCGCGGTAGTCGAGTGCCACCACGCCGCAGTCGGCCAGCGGAAGTTGCAGCTCGCCCTGTGTCTGCTGGCAGGCCACCTTGCCCGTCACGGAGCGGTCCACCTTGTTGGTGAGCCAGTCCTTGCAGGCCACGGCCTCCAGTTGCAACACATTATTTATATAGGAGTCTATCTGTGCGGTGTCGTATTCCACGTCCTTGTAGCGGCGTTCCACCGTCTCGTCCGTCATCACCGTCTTGGGCGAATGGCCGAACATCTGTGCCACGTCAAGGTCGAAGGGTCTCACGCCGTCGCCCTGTTCGAAGGCGAAGTGGGCGTCGCCCGTGGTCTCGCCCACAACGTACATCGGGGCGCGTTCGCGTTCGGCAATCTTGCGCACGTGTTCCAGATGTTCTTCCTGAATGAGCAGTCCCATGCGTTCCTGGCTTTCGTTGGCGATGATTTCCTTGGCCGAGAGGGTAGGGTCGCCCACGGGAAGTTTCGTCATGTCGATGAGGCCGCCGCATTCCTCGACAAGTTCGGAGAGGCAGTTCACGTGGCCTGCCGATCCGTGGTCGTGGATGCTGACAACGGGGTTTACGTCCTCTTCGCAGAGGGCGCGCACGAGGTTGCTGGCGCGTTTCTGCATCTCGGGGTTGGCGCGCTGCACGGCGTTCAGCTCGATGCCGCTGCTGTAGCGTCCCGTCTCGACGGAAGAGACGGAGCCGCCGCCCAGCCCGATGCGGTAGTTCTCTCCGCCTACCACGACAACCTTGTTGCCCTTCTTGGGCTCGCCCTTCAGGCAGTCGCGCTTCGTGCCGTAGCCCACGCCGCCGGCCAGCATGATGACCTTGTCGTAGCCGTACTTCTCGCCGTTCTCGGTGTGCTCGAAGGTGAGGACGGAACCGGTGATGAGCGGCTGCCCGAACTTGTTGCCGAAGTCGGAAGCGCCGTTGGACGCTTTGATCAGGATCTGTTCCGGTGTCTGGTAGAGCCATTTCCGCACGTCCAGAATGTCCTCCCAGGCGCGTCCGCCGTCCAGGCGGGGATAGGCCGTCATGTAGACCGCCGTTCCGGCGATGGGCCAGGAACCCGTGCCGCCGCCCATGCGGTCGCGTATCTCGCCGCCGGTGCCGGTTGAGGCTCCGTTGAAGGGTTCTACGGTTGTGGGGAAGTTATGGGTTTCGGCTTTCAGTGAGATGACGCTCTCGATGTCCCTGATGACGAAGTAGTCGCTTGTGGAATGGTCCTGCGGGGCGAACTGCTCCACGACGGGACCGGCCGAGAAAGCCACGTTGTCCTTGTAGGCCGACAGAATCTTGTGTGGGTTCTCCTGCGTGGTCTTCTTGATCATGGCGAAGAGCGAGGAGGGCATTTCCTGTCCGTCTATGATGAACGTTCCGCCGAAAATCTTGTGACGGCAGTGTTCCGAGTTGATCTGTGCGAAGCCGAACACCTCGGAGTCCGTCAGCCGTCGTCCCAGCTGTTTCTCCACTCCGTGCAGGTATTCGATCTCGGCCGGCGAGAGCGCCAGGCCTTCCTGCTCGTTGTAGGTGTTGAGGTCGTCGATGAACTCAATGGCCGCAGGCTTCAGGTCGACGGTGAAGATCTGTTGGTCCAGCCCGTCGTAGAGGCGTTGCAGCATGGGGTCGTGGTCGGCATCGGCACCGGAGGCGGGAAAATATTCCTCGATACGCAAAATGCCGCTGAGATTCATGTTCTGGGTGATCTCGACGGCATTTGTGCTCCACGGGGTGATCATTTCGCGGCGCGGACCTATGAAGAATCCGGCGAGGCTTTCGCCCTCCGCAAGTTCCGCTCCTCCGTAGAGCCAGCACAGTTTCCGGATTTCTTCATCATTAGGCCGGTGGTCCGACTCGGTGGCGATCACACTCTTTGACGGGGTTTTGAAAAAAAGAATCATAGGGAGATGTATTTTGTTTTGATTGTTTGTTCTTCCTGCAAAGTTAGCATATTTAATTGACAAAGGACATTCGGGGATTGACAATTTTTTCAACGCGCTCGAACCATCCGTTTCCAGTCTCTTTCCGCGGCTGTTTTCCACAGGTGCGGAACTTACCCGAATCAAAAAGTAAGTTAATTAACATTTGCTTTTCGCCCCGTAATTTCGTATATTTGCGTCAGCAAAGTAGAAGATCCTTGAAAAGCCGCATTTTAGCGGCTTTTTTTCGGCACTTAACGTGAAAAAAACATAGGATCTTGTTGAAAAAAGGTCCTATCTTTTTCAAAAAAGATACTATGTTGTGAAAAATAGGTCCGTTTTCGTTCAATTTCCGAAAAACCTCAAGGTTAAACATTTTGTCGGGATCTTAAAAATATGTAAACCCAAGGAGGCGGAACCCTGCTTTTTCCGGAGGGAATCTGAGGGTGTTCCGACAGCATTTTTCCGTCTTATATTTTCAGGAAAAACGGAGGCGGCAATGCCGCGGAAGTTTTACACACATTCGCCCGGCATGTAGGCTGTGGTGGAATGGAAAAATGCTCAGGCCGGACGAATGTACTATGTTTGTGCGGGACGGGCAATTTTTTTCGCTATTTTGTGGACGGCCTACTGCTTTCGGCGGGAAAAATGATAGGTTTCTTTATTTTGCGGAAGAATTGACATGCCGACATTTCATTTTATGGACATTTTTTGTACCTTTGCGGGTGAAAAAGACGGAAGATGTGAATAAGGGCAAAATTCGCAGTCTCCGATTTACGGGGATAAGAAATGTGTATCAACATATTACGGCGGGCAGGAGTGCCTCGCCGCGTTGTTTGTGTACCTGCACGTCCGGGCTGCCCTTACCCGCCGACGTGCTTTTCTTTTTTCATCTGTCCGGTCCTGTTCGCGGCTTCCGGTCTTTCGAGAGAATGGTAATTAATATTAATAATAACGTTTAAGAGCTATGAACTTTACCTTATTTGTCACTGCTTTGCTGACAGGTATCGCATTCGTCGCTGTCGTGACGGTATTGGCCCGGCTGATATCGCCGCGCAGCTATAATGCGCAGAAGGAAGAGGCTTACGAATGTGGTATACCGACACGCGGACGCTCATGGATGCAGTTCCGCATCGGTTACTATCTGTTTGCAATCCTGTTCCTTATGTTCGATGTGGAGACGATGTTCCTCTTCCCGTGGGCCGTCGTCATGCGCTCGCTGGGTCCTGCCGGACTGCTGAGTGTGCTCTTCTTCTTGTTCATTCTGGTTCTGGGCCTGGCATACGCCTGGAGGAAAGGAGCGTTGAAATGGCAATGATGAAGAGACCCAAGATCAAGAGCATCCCCTACGAGGAGTTCAAGGACAACGAGACCTTCGAGAAACTGGTGGCCGAACTCAATGCCAACGGTACGAATGTGATCGTGCGTCCGCTGGATGATCTCATCAACTGGGGACGCAGCAACTCGTTGTGGCCGCTTACCTTTGCGACCAGTTGCTGCGGTATCGAATTTATGGCCGTCTGCGCCGCCCGCTACGACATTGCCCGTTTCGGTTTTGAAGTGACGCGCAACAGTCCGCGACAGGCAGACGTGATCCTTGTGAGCGGAACCATCACAACCAAGATGGCTCCGGTGCTGAAACGTCTGTACGACCAGATGGCCGACCCGAAATATGTGGTGGCCATCGGCGGCTGCTCCATTTCGGGCGGACCGTTCACGAAGTCGTATCACGTGGTGAACGGTGTGGACAACATCATCCCGGTGGATGTATATGTGCCGGGATGTCCCCCGCGTCCCGAGTCGTTCCTCTACGGCATGATGCAGTTGCAGCGTAAAGTGAAAGTAGAGAATTTCTTCGGTACGACCAACCGCAAGGAGAAGGATCCTTTTGACCGTGCGGAGATGCGTCGCAAGGAAGAAGAACTGTATAACGAGGAGGAAGAGGCATGACACAAGAACAAGAAAAAACGGTTGCCGCCCCTTCCGCACAGGAAGGAACCGTAAAGACGGCGGCAAAAGTTGCCCGGCCTGCCGCACCGGCAGTTCCCGCGGCTCCGGCCGAGAATGCCTGCGACCTGAAGACGTTCGCTCCGGCGGAGCTACGCCGGGAGATGGAGCGTCTGCGCCGTGAGGAGAAGATGGACTTTCTGGAATGCCTCACGGGCATGGACTGGCAGGAGGAAGGTCTGGGAGTGATATATCACCTCGAATCGACAGGGACGGGAAAACGCGTCTGCCTGAAAACGGCGACCACCGACCGCGAGAATCCGCTGCTGCCCAGCGTGAGCGACTTGTGGGACATCGCCAACATCTACGAGCGCGAGGTGTTCGACTTCTACGGCATCAAGTTTACAGGCCATCCCGACATGCGCCGCATCTTCATGCGCGAGGACTGGGTGGGCTATCCTTTCCGCAAGGACGATGACCCCGAGAAGCAGAACCCGCTGCGCATGGACAACGAGCCGCTGGCCGATGTCACGGAGACGCTGACGCTGAATGCCGACGGCAGCGTGACGCGCCGCGAGAACAAGATTTTCGAGGACGGGGAATATGTGGTGAACATAGGCCCGCAGCATCCGTCCACCCACGGCGTCCTGCATTTCCGCGTGAGCCTGGATGGCGAGACGATCAAGAAAATCGATCCCGTGCTGGGATATATCCACCGCGGTATCGAGAAGATGAACGAGAGCCTCACCTATCCGCAGACGCTGGCGCTGACGGACCGCCTGGACTACCTCGGCGCGATGCAGAACCGCCATGCGCTCTGTATGTGTATAGAGAAAGCGATGGGAGTGGAGGTGAGCCCGCGCGTGCAGTACATCCGTACCATTATGGACGAGTTGCAGCGTATTGACTCCCACCTTCTTTTCTTCTCCTGCCTGTGTCAGGACCTGGGAGCCACAACGGCCTTCCTGTACGGTTTCCGCGACCGCGAGAAGATTCTCGACATCTTCGAGGAGACCTGCGGCGGCCGCCTCATCCTGAACTATAACACGATAGGCGGTGTGATGGCCGACATCCACCCCAACTTCCGCAAGCGCGTGAAGGAATTCATTCCCTATATGCGCAAGAACATCGAGGAGTATTTCGACATCTTCATCGGCAACGTCATCTTCCACAACCGCGCCGAAGGCGTCGGTGTCCTGACCAAGGAACAGTGCATTTCCTTCGGTTGTACGGGTGGTACGGGACGTGCCTCGGGATGGCACAACGACGTGCGCAAGCGCATGCCCTATGCCGCGTATGACAAGGTGGAGTTCAAGGAGATCGTACGTACCGAGGGAGACAGTTTCGCCCGTCTCATGATCCGTATGGACGAGATCCGCGAGAGCCTGAGCATCATCGAACAGCTCATCGACAACATTCCCGAGGGAAACTATCAGGAAAAGATGAAGCCCGTGATCAAGGTGCCTGCCGGAACCTACTACTCGGCCGTCGAAGGCAGCCGTGGCGAGTTCGGCGTGTTGCTTGAGAGCAAAGGCGACAAGTCTCCCTATCGTCTGCACTACCGTGCGACGGGCCTGCCTCTGGTAGCCGTGATGGACACGGCCTGCCGCGGAAACATGTTGGCGGACCTTATCACCATCGGCGGAACCGTAGACTATGTGGTGCCCGATATAGACAGATGATTCGCCGTGTCTCCTTCCTGCGAGGGGGACCGGGACAATTTGAAATAAAAATCAGCAGGTGCCTGCCGCCGGACGGCCGCCGATCGGTCTTGCCGGCCAGCACTTGCACATCAGTTTCAAGAAAAAAATGTTTGACTTTTCAGTAGTAACAACCTGGCTTCACGGCTTGCTCTGCTCCTTCCTTCCGGAATGGGCGGCCATCCTGACGGAAAGCGTTCTGGTGGCTCTCGTCATCATCACGCTGTATGCCGTGTTCGCCATTGTCCTTATTTATATGGAGCGCAAGGTCTGCGCGGCCTTCCAGTGCCGTCTGGGACCGATGCGTGTCGGTAAGTGGGGACTTTTGCAGGTGTTCAGCGACGTGTTCAAGATGCTCACGAAGGAGATTATCTCCATGCGCAACACCGACCTTTTCCTTCACAACCTGGCTCCGTTCCTGGTTGTGACGGCCTCTATGCTTACGTTTGCCTGCCTGCCCTGGAATGCGGGCGCGCAGATCATCGACTTCAATGTTGGCGTATTCTTCTTCCTGGCGGTGAGCAGCATCGGCGTGGTCGGCATCCTGCTGGCCGGATGGAGCAGCAACAACAAGTACTCCCTGATCGGCGCCATGCGTAGCGGCGCGCAGATCATCTCTTACGAGCTTTCCATCGGCATGGCCATGCTGACGATGATCTGTCTCACGGGAACTATGTCCTTCTCCGAAATATGCCAGCAGCAGTACGACGAGGGATGGAACATCTTCCGCGGACATCTGCCCGCCCTGATGGCCTTTGTCATCTATCTCGTGGCCGGCAATGCCGAGTGTAACCGCGGTCCGTTCGACCTGCCCGAGTGCGAGAGCGAGCTGACGGCCGGTTACCACACGGAATATTCGGGTATGCACTTCGGCTACTATTATCTGGCCGAATATCTGAACCTCTTCATCTGTGCCGGAATGGCTGCCACCATCTTCCTGGGAGGATGGGCGCCGCTGCACGTGTACGGCCTCGACGGTCTGAACGGGGTGATGGATCTCATCCCCGGAGCCGTATGGTTTGTGGGCAAGACTTTCTTCATAGTCTTCCTCCTGATGTGGCTACGCTGGACGTTCCCGCGTCTGAGAATCGACCAGATTCTTTCGCTCGAATGGAAATACCTCGTGCCCATCTCGATGGTGACGCTGGTAATCATGGCATTGTGCGTGAGCTTTAACCTGACGTTTTAACCTCCCAAACACTAAAAGATATGGAAGAAAAGAATTATCTGTCCGGGCTGTTCGGAGGAATCAAGACTTTGTGCATCGGTCTGAAGACCACCCTGCGCGAATTGTTCACCAAGAAGATTACGGAACAGTATCCGGAAAACCGTGACGAACTCAAGATGTTCGACCGTTTCCGCGGTTCGCTCACCATGCCCCATAATGAGAACAACGAGCACAAATGTGTGGGTTGCGGACTCTGTCAGATGGCCTGTCCGAACGGAACCATCAAGGTGACGAGCGAGTTCTACGAGACGGAAGACGGAAAGAAGAAGAAACGTCTCGTCAAGTACGAATACAACCTCGGGTCCTGCATGTTCTGCCAACTCTGCACACGGGCCTGTCCCCATGATGCGATCACATTCGACCAGACGTTCGAGAACGCAGTGTTCGACCGTGCCAAACTCATCAAGACGCTCAACCGCGAAGGCAGTAAAGTAATGGAAAAATAAAATGGGAGATTGCGGATGAGGCTGCCGGCCTGCGGCGGTTCCGTCTGCAACTACAACATTATAATTATGGATTCACACAATATCATGTTCATTATCCTGGCAGTCTTCATTGCCCTGTCCTCCATTGCGACAGTGGTGACGAAAAGCATCATACGCGCTGCCACCTACCTGCTCTTCGTACTTCTGGGTACGGCAGGTCTGTACTTTCTGATGGGCTACACCTTCCTCGGCTCGGTTCAGGTGATGGTATATGCCGGCGGCATTGTCGTCCTGTATGTATTCTCCATCCTTCTGACCAGCGGGGCCAGAGACGTGCTGAGCAAGAACACGAAGGCCAAGCTCGTTGCGTCCGCCCTGCTGAGCGTGACCGGTTTCGCGACGTTCCTCTTCGTCCTGCTCACACACCAGTTCAAGAGCATCGCTCTGGATGCGCCCACCGAGAAAATCATTTCAATGGACCACATAGGCCGTTTCATGCTGTCGACCGAGGCCAACGGATACCTGCTGCCTTTCGAGGCAGTCAGCGTGTTGCTCCTCGCCTGCATCGTCGGCGGTCTGCTGATTGCCCGTAAACGTTAAAGAGTAAGCACAATGATACAGTTAGAATATGTCTTGATCATCTCGGCCATCATGATGTTTGCAGGTGTGTTCGGATTTCTGACACGTCGCAGCACCCTGGCCATTCTCCTGTCCATCGAATTGATGCTCAACTCAACGGACATCAATTTCGCAGTGTTCAACCGCATGCTTTATCCCGAAGGTCACGAGGGCTATTTCTTCGCGCTTTTCTCCATCGCCATTTCGGCGGCCGAAAGTGCCATCGCCATCGCCATCATGATCAACATTTACCGTATGCTCAAAAACATCTCGGTGGATAAGCTACAGAAGATGAAATGGTAAATTTTCAAGATGCCGGATGCGGTTCCGTACCGCCGCCGGCACAAAGAAATGAAATGTAAAAAATGAGACGCCCCGGGTTACGGTATCTGCCGAAGGCCCTTCGGTGCGTCCGCACATTTTTCAAAAAGTATGGAATATACATTATTTATCCTGTTGCTGCCCTTCTTCTCATTCCTTCTGCTGGGAATTTGCGGAAAGTGGCTCAGCCATAAGACGGCGGGAATCATCGGAACCCTCAGCCTGGGAGTCGTAACGGCGCTTTCCTATACTGTGGCGTTCCAGTATTTCACAGCCGGCAGGGTAGACGGGGTCTTCCAGACCCTCGTCCCCTATAACATGACGTGGTTGCCGCTCGGCTCGCTTCACTTCGATATGGGTATCATGCTCGACCCCATCTCCGTGATGATGCTGATCGTCATTTCCACGGTGTCCCTCATGGTACACATCTACTCTTTCGGATACATGCACGGTGAGCGCGGTTTCCAGCGCTACTATGCGTTTCTGAGTCTCTTCACCATGTCCATGCTTGGTCTGGTTGTTGCCACGAACATCTTCCAGATGTATCTGTTCTGGGAGCTGGTGGGTGTTTCCTCTTACCTGCTTATCGGTTTCTACTACACCACCGCTCCGGCGATAGCAGCTTCCAAGAAGGCATTCATTGTGACCCGCTTTGCCGACATGTTCTTTCTCGTCGGCATACTCATCTACGGGTACTACTGCCAGTCGTTCGGTTTCGACTTCGATGCCGAGGGCTTTGCCCAGGGAGCCTACATGCTTCCCACGGCTCTGGTCTTGATGTTCATCGGCGGAGCCGGCAAAAGCGCCATGTTCCCCCTTCACATCTGGCTGCCCGACGCCATGGAAGGTCCTACGCCCGTCTCGGCGCTCATCCATGCCGCCACGATGGTCGTGGCCGGCGTGTTCCAGATTGCGCGTCTCTTCCCCCTGTGGATCCAGTATGCGCCCGATTCGCTCAGTATCGTTGTATGGGTGGGCGTGTTCACCGCCTTCTATGCGGCCGCCGTGGCCTGCGCCCAGAGCGACATCAAGCGGGTGCTGGCCTTCTCTACCATTTCACAGATAGCCTTCATGATGGTGGCGCTTGGTGTATGTCTGCCCGGACATCACGGTGAGGTCATCGACAACCATGCCAGCCTGGGCTACATGGCCTCGATGTTCCATCTCTTCACCCATGCCATGTTCAAGGCCTGCCTGTTCCTCGGTGCCGGCTGCATCATCCATGCCGTCCACAGCAACGAGATGTCGGCCATGGGAGGGCTGCGCAAGTACATGCCCGTGACCCACTGGACTTTCCTCATCTCCTGTCTGGCCATTTCGGGAATACCTCCTTTCTCCGGTTTCTTCTCGAAGGACGAGATCATCACTGCCTGCTTCGCTTACAGTCCCGTGGTGGGATGGATCATGACAGGTATCGCCGCCATGACCGCCTTCTATATGTTCCGTCTCTATTACGGAATATTCTGGGGAACGGAGAACAAGGAGCTGCATGCCAGCCATACTCCCCACGAGGCTCCGCTGACCATGACACTGCCTCTTGTATTCCTCTCGCTGGTAACCGTTACCTGCGGCTGGGCCGTCAATTTCGGCTCGTTCGTCAGCGCCAGCGGCGAAGACTATCAGATACATCTTGATACGCAGGTGGCCGTCACCTCCTGTGTCGTAGCTCTGGTTTCCATCGCTTTGGCCACGTGGATCTTCAAAGGAGAGCGCCAGCCTGTTGCCGACAGGATGTATGCCGCCGCTCCGGCCCTGCACCGCTGGGCCTACAAGCGTTTCTATCTGGACGAAGTCTATCAGTTCATCACCCATCGGATCATTTTCGCGTATATTTCCAGGCCCATCGCATGGTTCGACCGTCATGTTGTAGACGGCTTCTTCGATTTCCTGGCCTGGGGTACGAATGCGCTGGGCTACCGCATCCGCGGTTTCCAGAGCGGTTCCGTTCAGAAGTATGCCTACATCTTCCTGCTTGGTGCCCTTGTACTGTTATTAATAATGATCATTTAAGCATCCGACAATATGAATTTCCTATCATTATTCGTATTCATCCCGATGGTCATGCTTCTCGGGCTGTGGCTGGCGAAGGGCATCAAGGGCATCCGTGCCGTGATGGTGGCCGGCAGCAGCGCCTTGCTGGCACTGGCCGTCTATCTGACTGTCATCTTCCTCAATGACCGTGCCGCCGGCCAGACCGCGGAGATGCTCTATACGGCTTCGTTCTCCTGGTTCGAGCCGCTTCACATCTGCTATTCCGTCGGCGTGGACGGCATCAGCGTAGCCATGCTTTTGCTTTCAGCCGTCATCGTCTTCACCGGAACGTTCGCCTCCTGGCAGCTCAAGCCGCTCACGAAGGAATATTTCCTTTGGTTCACCCTGCTCAGTCTCGGTGTGTTCGGCTTCTTCATTAGCATTGACATGTTCGCCATGTTCATGTTCTACGAGATAGCCCTCATCCCCATGTATCTGCTCATCGGAGTCTGGGGCAGCGGCAAGAAGGAGTATGCCGCCATGAAGCTCACCCTTATGCTTATGGGCGGTTCCGCCTTCCTCATGTGCGGTATTTTCGGTATCTTCTACGGTGCCGGCGGCCAGACCATGAACATCATCGACATTGCCAACCACACCGGCGGCGCCCATGCCATCGACCTTGCGCAGCAGTGTATCTGGTTCCCGCTCACGTTTATCGGCTTCGGAGTGTTGGGAGCGTTGTTCCCCTTCCATACGTGGAGCCCCGACGGCCATGCTTCGGCTCCCACCGCCGTCTCCATGCTTCATGCCGGAGTACTGATGAAACTGGGAGGTTACGGCTGTTTCCGCATTGCCATGTACCTCATGCCCGAGGCTGCCAACGAGTTGGGTTGGATCTTCCTGATCCTTACCGGCATCTCTGTGGTCTATGGAGCCTTCTCGGCCTGTGTACAGACCGACCTGAAGTACATCAATGCCTATTCCTCCGTGTCCCACTGCGGCCTTGTGCTGTTCGCCATTCTCATGATGAACGTGACGTCCTGTACCGGCGCCGTGCTTCAGATGCTCAGTCACGGACTTATGACGGCTTTGTTCTTCGCCCTCATCGGCATGATCTACGGCCGCACCCATACGCGTGACATCCGCGAGCTGAGCGGTTTGATGCGCATCATGCCTTTCCTGGCCGTCTGCTACGTCATTGCCGGTCTGGCCAACCTCGGCCTGCCCGGTCTGTCCGGTTTCATTGCCGAGATGACCATCTTTGTCGGATCCTTCCAGAATGCCGACACCTTTCACCGTGTGCTCACCATCGCCGCCTGCACCTCCATTGTCATAACGGCGGTCTACATCCTGCGTCTCGTGGGCAAGATCCTTTACGGTACCTGCACCAACGAGCACCATCTCAAACTGACCGACGCCACCTGGGACGAGCGCTTCGCCGTCATCTGTCTCATCGTGGCCGTGGCAGGTCTGGGTATGGCTCCGCTCTGGGTGAGCGACATGATCACCACCGGCGTGGAACCCATCATCAACCACATCGGCCATACGGCTTCCACCAGCAATCCGTTCCTTTAACAGAAAGAGAAAAAAGAATCAAAAATGGATTATTCACAATTCTTATACATGCACGAGGAGTTGTCGCTGCTGGCAGTGATAACCATCCTCTTTCTGGCAGACCTCTTCATGTGTCCCGACAAGAAGAGCGGTAAAGGCACGTTCAACACCGTCCTGCCCGTTCTGTTGCTCACGGCACATACCCTGCTCAACCTCCTGCCTTGCAGCGAGGCGTATTCCGCCGAAGCCTTCGGCGGTATGTACCAGTACACCCCGATGATGACGCTTGTGAAGACCGTGCTCAATGTCGGCACCATCGTTGTCTTTCTTATGGCCCATGAGTGGCTCGCCCGTCCCGAAAACCGTGTCAAGCAGGGTGAGTTCTACCTGCTGGTGCTCTTCACCCTTCTGGGTATGTACTTCATGATATCCAGCGGCCACTTCCTGATGTTTTTCATCGGTCTGGAACTGGCCTCCGTGCCGATGGCTGCCATCGTCGCATTCGACAAGACGCGCTACGAGAGTGCCGAGGCCGGTGCCAAGTTCATCCTGCTGGCCCTCTTCTCCAGCGCCCTGTTGCTCTACGGCATTTCCCTCGTTTACGGCGGTACCGGCTCGCTCTATTTCGACGAGATCGGCATTCTGCTGAGCGGCGAGAGCCTGCTGGGCATTCTGGGTCTCGCGCTTTTCATCACCGGCATGGGCTTCAAGATCTCGCTGGTACCCTTCCATCTCTGGACGGCCGATACCTACGAAGGAGCCCCCACCGTGGTGACCGGCTATCTCAGTGTCATCTCGAAAGGCTCCGCCGCGTTCGTGCTGATGACCGTTCTCATGAAGGTGTTCGGTGTTGCCTCGCTCGTTGAGACCTGGAACACGGGATTCTTCTGGATCATCATCGCCTCCATCACTATCGCCAACCTCTTTGCCATCCGCCAGAAGAACCTCAAACGCTTTATGGCCTTCTCCGCCATCTCGCAAGCTGGCTATCTGGTGCTCGGCATTATGGACGGAACGGCGCAGGGCATGACCGCGCTGGTGTTCTACCTGCTTGTCTACATGGCCGCCAATCTCGGTGCCTTTGCCGTGCTCAACGTTGTGGAACAGCGCAGCGGCAAGATAGGCATGGACGACTATGACGGACTCTACCAGACCAATCCCCGTCTGGCCTTCCTCATGACGCTTTGCCTTTTCTCGCTGGCAGGCATCCCGCCTTTTGCCGGGTTCTTCTCCAAGTTCTTCATCTTCATGGCGGCCTTCAAGGCCGGCTTCCACCTGCTGGTATTCATAGCTTTGGTCAATACCGTGATCTCGCTCTACTATTATCTGCTCATCGTGAAGGCCATGTACATCAAGAAGAACGAGCATCCCGTCGAAGCGTTCCGCAGTGACGGATATACCCGTGCAGCGCTTTTCATCTGCACTGCCGGAGTCGTTTTGCTGGGTCTGGCCGGAGTGGTCTATAATTTCATCGACGGGTTCAGCTACGGCATCAACTGATGTGGCGGACCTTTCGGTCCCTGCAATTTTCAGAGAGGAAGATTTTCGGCGCGGCCGGGTCTTCCTCTTTTTTTGTAAAATTGCCCTATAAGAAGCGTTCTTTTTTCCGCCGGTGTGAGAATCTCGGTTTTTTTTATTTAAATTTGTCTCGTGACATCATGGAATTATTTGAAAAACAAAACCTAAAAAACAATAAGCCTATGAAGAAAATCTTCTTTTTAAGTTTCCTGCTGGCTGCTTTCACAACGGTAGTCTGGGGGCAGACGGAAACCATTCTTCCCTCGAAGAACGAGGCGAGTCCGGAACACATGTACATGCTGAAGAACGGAAACGGCGTGTGGATGACCGCTTACACCTCGCCGACCCGCACCGAAGGGAATGCGGGCAAGTTTGCCTTCTTTGCAGACGAGGCCAATGCGGATGCTTATTTCATCTACAGCGTTGACCGTAAGAAATGGGTATCGTACACGAAAGCCGCCAGTTATTCCAACGGTACGAACTTTGCCGTACTCGTTGATGACAAGTCGGCGGCCAATTCGTGGCAGACAGCCAAGACAGCCGTCTCGGGAGCGGATTATTATCAGTTTGCCCCTTTCACGACAACAGCCGTCGAAGGCAAGTACATGAACTGGTTTCGTGGTGTCGGAAACGACAATCCCGAGGACAACACCACCGTCACCGTGGGCCTGTGGCAGGACAATGCTTCCCGTGATGCCGGCAGCCGCTGGGTCGTCAGCGAGGTGGTGATGTATACTTACACCATCAGTCTGGCTCCCGGCGAAAGCGTTATCATCAACGGTCAGACTTACACCGGCGGTCAGACCGTTACCGTTTCCGGACAGCTCACCCCAGCAAACGTGATAGCCGCGCAGCGGGAAGGCAAGTTCGGAGTGGTCGAGGTGGACAACGCCGCCCGGAACATTTCGGTCGTTTACTATGACCTGCCCGAGCTGCGCACGAGCGAAGCCTATACCAACGCCTGGGTTTATCCCAAGCAGCAGGACAACGTAGGCGCGGCCGCCAGCGAACGGCAGGACAATGTCTATACGCTCTACAACAATGTCTTGGCCGCCAGTTTCCTCAAAACCGACAAGGCTCTCTATTTCTTAGGCAGCAAGGCCATGAACCTGCTGGCCGGTTCCGAACCCTTCATCGTGGGCTTCGGTGCGGGCGACAAGGTGGCCGCGAGCCAGATGACCCTCACGGACTTCACCATGAAGGACCTGGCCGCCAGGCCCGATGCCGTAGGCGGAGCCGAGCATTATGCCGGCAAGGCCGTAGAAGCCGTCTACACCTATACCTACAAGGGAAAGGCCGTCCGCATCCTGTGGCGCGCCGTGCTGCGTGACGGCAGCCACTATCTGCGCACCGAGATCGAGCTGACGGGCGTTGACGACGTGGATATGTATGACGTGATAGCCATGAACTATAACGTGGATGCCGCCGCGGCAGGCAGCAAGCCCGCCACTGTGGGCAACACCCGCGGAAAAGTCATCATGAGCGACAGGATCTTTGCCGGTCTGGAAACGCCTACGGCCTACAACACCGTCGGTGCGGAAACGGGCGAGTCCGACAACTGGAAACTGGTTTCCACCCCCGTCGCCGAAACCCTCTCCGCCGATGCCTGGACACTGCTGGCGGCCGCCGACGTTCCCGCCCGTGTCTTCGAGGTGGGCGGTGCCGACAAGGGATATTATACCGTAAGCAGAAATGTCACGCTGAAGAAGAACCGGAAGGTCGTGGTGACGCTTACCTACAAAGGCGGCAACAAACGCTTCGATCTGGACGGCGCGGATCTGCTTGACCCGAACGCTTCCGTCGTGGCCAGCGATTACCACCACGGTTTCACCGGCACGGCCAAGGAGAACAACACCTTCTCCTTCTTCGTCCCCAACGACGGCGACTTCACCGTGCGAGTCTTCTGCGACAACCGCGAGGGCGATATCACTTCCACTGCCGAAGTCAAGGTCGAGGTGTATGAGGCCAAGGCGGGAGTGGATGTCAGTGCCGATGTTGTGAACATCCAGGGCCGCTGGAGCCGCAACACCACGCTGGCCGCCGGCCAGACCTGGAAGGTGGCCAGCGTCGTCGGCCTCATCGCACAGGACGGCCGGCAGGGCGAGGCCGTCATAGGCAAGACGCAGAAGCGGCGTTCGTTCCTGGCCTATAGCGAGCGCGAGCGGGCAGTGCCCTGGCGTCCTTTCCCCTGCTACATCAGCTGGTACGAACTGAACATCAACCGCAACAATGCCGCCCCCGGTTCCGAGAACACCAATATGGTGGCCGACCAGGTGCTGGACGTACTGGCCCAGTGGAAGACCAACATGTTCGACAAGTTCGGCGAAGGACCAGCCAGCTTCGTCATCGACGACGGCTGGGACAACTACGGAACGTGGACGTTCCATTCCGGGTTCCCCAACGAGATGAGGGACATCGCCTACGAGGCTGCCCGGATGGGTGCGGGCTGCGGTGCCTGGCTCGGTCCTGTGGGAGGCTATGGCCAGAGCGGCAACTATCGCCGTTCCTACTGGAACAGCAACAACCGCGGCGGCATGCAACTGTCCAATCCCGCCTACTATCAGGTGTTCCTCGATGCCGCCGACAATCTGGTGAAAAACCAGCGCCGCGACGGACAGGGACAGTTCAACTTCTTCAAGTTCGACGGCATCTCGGCACAGTTCTCGGCCGTAGGTCCCGACAACGGCGACACCGGCAACGAGAATGCCGAGGGAATCATCCGTCTGGAGCAGTACGTGCGCGAGAACCTCAAGGAAGACATCTTCTTCAACACCACCGTCGGCACGTGGGCCTCTCCCTTCTGGTATCAGGTGAGCGATGCCACCTGGCGGCAGGAGAACGACCACGGAGGAATCGGAAACAACAGCGTGAACCGCGAAAACTGGATCACCTACCGTGACAACCTCGTTCACCAGAACTATGTAACCAATTCTCCCGTCTGCCCCATCAATACCCTGATGACGCACGGATTCATCCTCACGAAATTCGGTCCTCCCGCCGACGATTCGCGCGACTACCGGCATGTGCTCAACGAGTTGCGTTGCGCCTTTGCCTGCGGCAGCGGTATGGTGGAGCTTTACAACGACTACGACCTCATGAACAGCATCAACGGCGGTCAGCTCTGGGCCGACCTCGCCGAGTGCATCCGTTGGCAGAAGAACAATGCCGATGTCCTGATGGACGCCCATTGGGTGGGAGGCGACCCCTGGACCGGATCGAAGTCTGAAGTTTACGGCTGGGGTGCCTGGAACGGCGAAAAGTCGTGTCTCACCCTGCGCAACGGCGCCAATCAGAGCCAGACCGTCACCCTCACGCTGCGCGAGGCTCTGGAGATCCCCGCCAATATCAGCGGCAGCATCACGCTGCGCAAGGCTTTTGCCGTGCAGGATGCTCTCGGCGGTCTTGCCGAAGGCCAGCCCGTCGACATTGACCGGGAACTGACGCTCACCCTGCCGGGCAGCAGCGTGTTCGTGTTCGACGGTCTCGACAGCAGCAAGGAAACGGTTGCCGTGACGGGTATTGTCTTCGACAAGGAAGCCTACACCGTGGAAGAAGGCTCCACCGTTGCCGTCAACGCCACCGTGCTTCCCGCCGACGCCACCGACAAGTTGCTGACGTGGACTTCCGACAACGAGCGGGTGGCCACCGTAAGCAACGGTCTGGTACGGGGTGTGGCTCCCGGAAAGGCTGTCGTCACGGCAACGTCCGTGAGCAACGGCGAAGTGATGGCCAGCGTCACGGTTACCGTAACCGAAAAGGTGCGCGAGCCTTACAGCATCAATTTCGACAAGAACCTGTCCAAGGCGGCCGCGGGCGGCCGTGCGTTGTCCGAGATAGTCTTTTCCACGGCTTCGGGCACGTCTGCCACGCTGGCTGTCAACTCTTCCGTAAAACGTTATATCGATCTCACCGGGGATGCGGAAATGCAGCTTTCCTGCCTGCCCGGAGAGAAGATAGGCGTCACGCTCAGACACGGCGGATCGTGGATGCACGGCTATGTGTATATAGATCTGGATAACGACGGGCAGTTCAGCTTCAACGACGGCGATACCGATCAGAGCGGGACGGACCTGGTCAGCTTCTTTTTCTACAGCGGTTCATTCACGGACGACGCTTCCGGTGTGAACTCGTTGGGCGAGTCCATCAACGGCGGCGCGCGCAACCCGGGCAGCACCATCGTCTGTCCCGACTTCACCGCACCGTCTGTGGCGGGAACCTACCGCATACGTTTCAAGGTTGACTGGAACAGTGTGGATGCCGGAGGGCAGATTGCCGCCGACGGCACCTGCACCGGAGCCAACGGAATTCTGGCCAACAGCGGCACCATTGTGGATGCCACGTTGAACGTGTCGGTCAATTCGGGCATAGGCGGGATCACTGCCGGCCCGGCACAGGAACCCGTTTACGACCTGAGCGGCCGCAAGGTTAATTCGCCTGCTTCCCACGGAGTGTTTATTCAGGGAGGACGGAAAGTTGTGAAGTAGCAATTTTCAATTAGAAATTATTAATTAGCAATTAGGAATTAGCAATTAGAAATCGTAGCTCATGACATCGTTGACACTTTCATCATACCTTCTTAGAGGGTAGGAAGAACTGCCCTGAACGTGCCAACTACTAATTTCTAATTGCTAATTCCTAATTGAAATTAAAAAAATTCTAATTATTTAACGTGTCTCCCGAAAGTTTAACATCAGGGTTTGTTGGAAAAATTCGGGAAACGGACCGATTTTTCACAAGATAGTATGTTTTTCAAAAAAGTTCCGATCTTTTTTAAAAAAGATAGTATGTTTTTTTCACGTTAAGCGACGAAAAAAACGCCCTATAGGCGGCTTTTCAAGGGTTCTCTACTTTGACAGGGCAAATATAACACCTCAGAGGGTGAAAAGCAAATGTTAATTAACCTACGTTTACATTCGGGCCGAGGCGGCCTTTTTCCTTATCGCCGCTAAACGTGAAATGGCGGAACTGATTTTTTCGTATTATGACTATGAATAGTTTTTCTTAAAGTTTTTTTGCTTTTACAAAAAAAGATATTACCTTTGTCGCGAAAGTAGTCCGACGCATTCCGGAGGTGACGCCCTAAACGCCTGCGGCCTGTTTTCGGCCAACTCGTTTTTTATTCATTTAATTATTAAAAAGCAATGAGAAAAATTACCTTTTTCTTGTCGTTTCTCCTTATTTTTATAGGGGGGGGTGACGGCGAACGCCTCGACCGCGGTAACGCCTGCGGCGGGCAAGTATTATCACATCAAGGTGGGCGATAACTATATAGACAATGCCATACCTGCTTTTGGAGGTTCTCTTTATCCTGACTGTTTCCATTTAAGCGGGAACGCAGCCGATGCCGCCGTGTTCAGACTGGAGGCGGTTGCAGATGCGGAGAACACCTTCTATATAGATTATATCGGAAACGGCACGCGTCCTTCCGGCCGTGTGCTCTACACGGGCAATAACGGTGCCGGCACGGTGGTGCTCGGCAATCCTTCGGCCACGCAGAACAACACGTGGGAAATAGCCGCGAAGAGCGATGGTGGATATACCATTATATCCGGTGGAACCCAAAAGGGAGGATTCAATAACTGGCAAGGTAGCACTGGCTTGCTGGCTTTGTGGAACGATACGGGCAGTGCGACGGGGTGCACCTTCGAGGAAGTTGACGCAACTTTGATCGTGAAAAACATTACCTACCGATATGCGGAGGTCGAGGGAACGGATTTCGGCAGCTACACTGTGGACCAGCTGAAGAATACGCCCCCGTGCGCATGGGCTCCTCTTAAATTGCTGACGAACCTGACGTATGACGTGGAAACGCTGGAAACGGGCGATGCGCAGGTGACCGTTACCTGCGGTGCCGTCTATCCTTTTGTGCCCACGACCATGGCAGACGGCAAATTGGCCGATGACACTAAATGGTACACCATGAACGTAAACCAATGGTCGGACAAGACCGTCTATACCGGCGAGGGCGAGGAAGTGATGGTCAATGGCACGCGCGTTTTCGATGCCAATCATCTGTGGTGTTTTGAGCGTGTGGCAGGTACCTTAGACCAGTTCCGCATCTATAATCTGGAGAAAGGAGCAGGTGCTCCGCTCACGTTGGTGAAAAATACAAGTTATGAAGAGTTCAATCAGGCCACGGCCTCGACCGGGACGGGCGGCGAGGAGACCACTCAGTTCCGTCTTGTGCCCAACGGCGCGGGCTATTGCATCCAGCATCCCGATCAGCCGCAGGCCAACATAGGCAACCATGTGGATGATTTCTTTGCGGTATGGCAAGGTGCCGGCAGTCCTACGCATAACAAATCGCGTATATTCTTCCAGAGTGCCGACGATTTGATTGCAGAGGTACAGAGAATCAAGGAAAGCGAGTTTGTGGGAGGATATGTCAATGTCCCGGCACAGCTGACGGAAAAGATCAATACGTATAAGACAACAAAGAACGTTGAGAATCTGAAAAATCTGGCCGATGCAAACAAGGCCGCCGTGGCCGGAGGCATGGAGCGGCGTATGCTGAAGGCGGATAAATATTATGAGCTGCTGACGTACAAGCGTGCGAAAGGTGCCCGCCTGTATCTGGATCCGAGTACCGCGTCCGGTACGGTAGAGGCGGATCTTGACGCGAAGGCAAGCAAGGGCTGTAGCGTGATCTCTTCTCTCTGGCAGTTCGTCCCGACCACCGACGGACGGTATAAGGTGACCCATGCCAATACGGGCAAGTCGTTGGGAACGGGACGCAGTTCCGGAGATCAGACTCTGATGAATGTGCCGGCCAATGACGGCAATGCGGGAACTTATGTCCTGGTAGGTCACAATACGGAGTGTGACGTGTGGGGTGTTCAGTGTGGTAACAACAAATATCTGAACATGAATAAAAACGGCGACGAGACAGTTTTCATGTATCGTGAAGGTCCCAGCAAGGATGAAGGTTCTCCGTGGCAACTCCGTGAAGTGAGCGAGATCGAAGTGTCCCTGAACGCCGTGGACGGCGAGGGGAGTGTGGCAACGCTCCATCTGCCTTTCAACGCAACGGTGAAGGAGGGCGGCACAACGGTGAACGTGGGAGTTTTGAATGACGACAAGAGCAAGCTGATGCTGTCGCCGGTGAGCGGCGTTCCCGCCAACACGGGTGTGGTTCTGCACAATGCCGAATCCGCTGCCAGCGTGACGCTGACCGTCGGCGGCGACGTGGAGGCTGCCGCGAGCGCCCTGCTTGGAACCAATGTCTCCATCGGCCTGACGGACGAAAACCGTGCGGACAATCTTATCTTCGCTCTCAGCGCCGGCGAACTCGGCTTCTACAGCCCTTCGGCCTCTGTGACGCAGCTGGCGGCCAACAAGGCCTACCTGCCGGCTGCCGGTCTCACTCCTAATGGTGTGCGCCTGATGCTGGGCGGCGACCCCACGGGAATCGGCCATGCCGTTGCAACGGACAAGGAGAGCAATGCTCCCCTTTATGACCTGAGCGGCCGCCGCGTGAAGGAGGCTGTCAAGGGCGGTATCTACCTGCGCAACGGAAAGAAATTCATTGTGAAGTAAAAAAAACGAAACCATCATTCACCCTAAAAAAACGAAACGGAATCATGAAAAAGATATATGAAAGACCGATGGCCTCGGTCATTGAGTTGTACAGCGAGGACAGCGTCCTTGCACAGAGCGGTTACAAGATTGACAGTTCGCAGAAAGCGGACGTCCAGTTCTCCCAGAAACGCCAGACCATCTGGTCGGGGATGGACGACGGGGAGGAGTAGGAGCGTAGAGTTCCCGATGTACCCCTGATAAGCGGGGAAAAGCCAGCCGCAGCCGGCAGAGAGCCGGGCGGGAGGGCTTTTCCCCGCCTTTTTTTTGTCTTTTGTCAGGACCGCCGGCGGGATTGTTTTGGAGGCCGCAGGCGGCGGTTGTTCCGTTTTTTTTCGTAATTTTGCATATTGACTTGTCTTGATAACCGAATCACCCATGAGCGACGAAACGAAAGTTCCCGAGGAAGCCCACTCTTCCTATATCCCTTCCGCACCCTCGGACGAAGGTGCTAAGCACCAGCTGACAGGCATGTACCAGAACTGGTTTCTGGACTATGCCTCCTACGTTATTTTGGAACGTGCCGTGCCGCATCTGGGCGACGGGCTCAAACCGGTGCAGCGCCGCATCCTTCACTCGATGAAACGTCTGGACGACGGACGGTACAACAAGGTGGCCAATATCGTGGGCCACACGATGCAGTTCCACCCTCACGGCGACGCTTCCATCGGCGATGCGCTGGTGCAGCTGGGACAGAAGGACCTGCTGGTGGACTGTCAGGGCAACTGGGGAAACATCCTGACGGGCGACGGTGCCGCCGCTCCGCGATACATCGAGGCACGGCTGTCGCGTTTTGCCCTCGATGTGCTCTTCAACCCCAAGACCACCGAGTGGAAACTGTCGTATGACGGCCGCAACAAGGAGCCGGTGGCACTGCCCGTGAAGTTTCCCCTGCTGCTGGCACAAGGAGCCGAGGGCATTGCCGTGGGACTTTCGGCCAAGATACTGCCTCATAATTTCGGCGAGCTTTGCGATGCCGCCGTCAGCTGCCTGCGCGGCGAGGAGTTCCATCTTTATCCCGACTTCCTGACGGGCGGCAGCATCGACGTGTCGCGCTACAACGACGGTCTGCGCGGAGGGTCGGTGAAGGTGAGGGCGCGCATCGAGAAACTGGACAGCAAGACGCTGGCCGTCCGCGAGATCCCCTTCGGCAAGACCACCTCTTCCCTCATAGACAGCATCCTGAAGGCCAACGAGAAAGGAAAGATAAAGATACGCAAGGTGGACGACAACACGGCCGCCCATGTGGAGATTCTGGTACACCTCACGCCCGGGGTCAGTTCGGACAAGGCCATCGACGCCCTGTATGCCTTTACGGACTGTGAGGTATCCATCTCGCCCAACTGCTGCGTCATTGACGAGAAGAAACCCAAGTTTCTCTCCGTGAGCGATGTGCTGCGGCGCAGTGTGGAGCATACGCGCGAACTGTTGAGGCAGGAATTGCTCATCCGTCGCGGAGAGCTGACGGAGAGCCTGCATTTCGCCTCGCTCGAACGCATCTTCATCGAGGAACGTATCTATAAGGACCGCCAGTTCGAGAATGCCCGCGACATGGAGGCTGCCTGCGCACACATAGACGAGAGGCTCACGCCGTTCTATCCGCAGATGGTGCGCGAGGTGACGCGTGAGGACATTCTGCGCCTCATGGAAATCCGTATGGCCCGCATCCTGAAGTTCAACAAGGACAAGGCCGACGAGCTGATAGCCCGGATGAAAGACGAGATTGCCCGCATAGACCGAGACCTGTCGAACATGACGGAGGTGGCCTGTAACTGGTTCACCCTGATACGCGACAAATATGCCGCCGCACATCCGCGCCGCACGGAGATCCGCTCCTTCGACACCATCGAGGCGACCAAGGTGATCGAGGCGAACGAGAAACTCTATATCAACCGCACCGAGGGATTCATGGGTACGGGCCTGAAGAAGGACGAGTTCGTGGAGAATTGTTCGCCTATAGACGATGTCATCATCTTCTACCGCGACGGAACCTACAAGGTGACGCGTGTGCAGGAAAAGGTGTTCATCGGCGAGACCGAACGCAGCAAAAAGGAGAAGCGCAAGGCTGAGGTCATCCACATCGCCGTTTTCAAGCGCAACGACAAGCGCACCATCTATAATGTGGTCTACCGTGACGGAAAGGCCGGTGCCTTTTTTATCAAACGTTTCAATGTGACAGCCGTCACGCACGACCGCGAATACGATCTTACCACCGGTGAGCTGGGCAGCCGTGTCACTTATTTCACGGCCAATCCCAACGGCGAGGCCGAGGTGATCAAGGTGACGCTGAAGCCCAATCCCAAGCTGCGCCGCATCTTCTTCGACAAGGATTTCGGCGAGATCCTTGTCAAGGGCCGTCAGAGCCGGGGCAACCTGCTCACGCGTCTCGACATCCACAAGGTGTCGCTTAAGTCGCACGGTGCCTCCACGTTGGGCGGGCGCAAGGTGTGGTTCGACCATGACGTGCAACGGCTCAATTACGATGAGCGGGGACAGTATCTGGGTGAGTTCCACTCCGATGATTCCATCCTCGTGGTCCTGCCCGACGGTGATTTCTACACCACCGGCTTCGACCTCAACAATCATTACGAGGCCGGCATCCTGCGCATCGGGAAGTTCGAGGAAGGCAAAGTGTGGACGGCTGTGCTTTTCGATGCCGACCAGCAGGGCTTCCCCTACGTGAAGCGCTTTACCTTTGAGCGCACCTCGCAGTCGCGCCACCTGAACTTCATGGGCGAGAATCCGCGTTCCCGCTTCGTCCTGCTCACGGACGAGGTCTATCCGCGTTTGCAGGTGACGTATGGCGGTGCCGACGCCTTCCGCGATCCGATGGAGGTGGACGTGGAGACATTCATCGGTGTGAAGAGCTTCAAGGCCAAAGGCAAGCGTCTGACCACTTGTGCCGTAGAGAGCATTACCGAACTGGAACCGTTGCGCCGGCCCGAACCTGCGGCCCCGCAGCCCGAAGAGGAAACACCGGCCGCCTCCGCTCCGGAGGACGAGAGCCAGACCGATCTGTTGGACGAGATAACTGGACAGCTGAAACTTTTCTGAAAGAGAGGATGGTGAAAGCCTCCGCTCGGTTGTTAAGGAGTAGTTATATGCCTTCCCGCGGAATCTTCTGAAAAAAACAGGCTCTCAGGGGAGCGTTTATTGAAAATTTTGTATCTTTGCAACCGGTCATGAAAGAATGACTTCCGCGCCTGTGGCGAAATTGGTAGACGCGCCAGACTTAGGATCTGGTGGCTTACGCCGTGTAGGTTCGAGTCCTATCAGGCGCACCGGACATCCGGACGGTAATTGTTGCCGTCCGGATGTTGTGTCTTAGAACGCGGAGAGAGTTCCGTCAGATGTAATCATCTATAAAAAAGTTTTCAGACCTATGAAAAAAACGTTGTTGCCCCTTTCGCTTCTTGTAGCTTCCGGCTGTGCCGCCCAGTCAGTGGGTGTGCGCCCCAATGTGATATTGCTTGTTGCCGACGATTTGGGATATGGAGATCTGTCGTGTTATGGCGCGCGGCGGGTGGAGACGCCTTGCGTGGACAGCATAGCCCGTGCTGGCCTTGTCTTTACGGACGCCAACGCCTGTGCTTCGACCAGCACCCCTTCGCGCTACGGTCTGCTGACGGGAAGCTACCCTTTCCGCAAGGCCGGGACGGATGTGGCGGCGGGCAATGCCGGCATGATCATCCGGCCGGAGCAATATACCGTGGCCGATGCGTTCCGGGAGGCCGGCTATGTTACCGGGGCCGTGGGGAAATGGCATCTGGGGCTGGGCAACCGGACCGCGGAGCAGGACTGGAACGGAAAGCTCGACAAGGACCTTTCCGACATAGGCTTTGACTATCATTACATCATGGCGGCCACGGCCGACCGTGTTCCTTGTGTGTTTATAGAGAACGGCAGGGTGGCGAACTTCGATGCCGCGGCTCCGATAGAGGTGAGCTATCGGGAGAATTTTCCAGGAGAGCCTATGGGCAGGACGCATCCCGAGTTGCTCACCAAACTGCGGCCCAGCCACGGGCACGACCAGAGCATTGTGAACGGCATCAGCCGCATCGGCTACATGAAGGGCGGAGGCAAGGCCCTGTGGCGCGACGAGGATATTGCCGACAGCATCGCGTCCCATGCCGAGCGGTTCATCGAGAACTGTGACGGACGCCCCTTCTTTCTTTATCTCTGTACGAATGATATCCACGTGCCGCGCTATCCGCACGAGCGTTTCCGGGGCAAGAGCCCGATGGGGTTGCGGGGCGAGGCCATCCTGCAATTCGACTGGACCGTGCGCCGCGTGACGGAAGCGCTGCGCCGACGGGGACTGTCGGACAACACGCTGCTCATCATCACCAGCGACAACGGTCCCGTGCTGGACGACGGCTATGCGGACGGAGCCGAGAAACTGGCAGGAGGGCATCGTCCCGGAGGCCGGCTCCGCGGAGGCAAGTACAGTTCGTTCGAGGCGGGAAGCGTGGTGCCTTTCATCGTACACTGGCCCGGTCATGTACCGACGGGGACCAGCAAGGCCTTGGTCTCACACATAGACTGCGCGGCTTCTCTGGCCCGGTTGGCGGGCGTGAGGTTGCCGGAAGGAGCGGCGGCCGACAGCCACGACTGCCTCGATACCTGGCTGGGACGCGACACCGTTCCCCGGCCATTTGCCGTCAAGTTGTCCGCCAACCGCAATATCGTGTTGCGTTCGGGACAGTGGAAATACATCCCCGCCCATGGCGGCGGCGCGATGATACAGTGGGGGCCGAAAATCGAGACCGGAAACTCCCCCGCACCTCAACTGTATGATATGACCCGCGATGCCGGCGAGGAACGCGACTGTGCGCGGGAACATCCCGACATTGTGGCCCGTTTCGACCGTCTGCTGGAACAGTTGCGTACGACACCCGATGCCCGGATGCCCTGAAAGGAAGGGAGGCCCGTTCCTCTGCACGGAAAAAACTTTAAATTTTAAGATTCTGTCAGACAAATTATTATAGACAAATTGCATCCGAAGTCCCGGATTAGGTTGGAATATTCAGAAAAAAGTGTGAACTTTGTATGCCAAAATAAAAAAACACGCACAACAATCTGAACCGTATGGATACTCTTCCCGCCGGCAAATGGAACGCTTGTCTGGACTATATCCGGCAGAACCTGGACGAAAAGGATTTTCGTTGGTTTCTTCCGCTGAAGTTCGTCTCACTTGAAGACGGACGGCTGACAGTCAGTGTGCCCAGCAAAACGGTGTACGAATACATCGGTCAGTATCACCGCCCGCTGGTGCAGGAGGCACTGGTGCGTGAATTTGGCAGCGGTGTGCAGCTCATCTGGCGCAACGAAGAGGCCGTGGCGGCCCTGCGAGCGCGCGAACATCCCGTATCGGCAGATAAAAAGGCGGAGCGGAAGGCGCCGCCTCTGGATCCTCAGCTCAATTCCTGCTATACGTTTGAGAATTTTATTGAGGGCGAAGCCAACAAGCTGGCGCGTGCCGTGGCTCTTTCCATTGCCGAGCGGCCGGGGCAGCAGACGTTCAACCCCTTTTTCCTTTACGGCCCGTCGGGAGTGGGGAAGACGCATCTGGTCAATGCCATCGGTATGCGCATCCGTGAACTGTATCCCGAAAAGCGTGTGCTGCTGGTGTCGGCCCATGTCTTCAAAATGCAGTATACCGATGCCTCGTTGCACAACACGCCCAACGACTTCATGCACTTCTACCAGTCTATAGACGTGCTCATCATAGACGATATTCAGGAAATCACCACGCCCAAGACGCAGCAGGCTTTCTTCCATATATTCAACCATTTGCAGCAGAACCGCCGGCAGATTGTCATGACGTGCGACAAGTCGCCCGTGGAGCTGGACGGTTTCGAGGAACGCATGCTGACCCGTTTCAAATGGGGCATGACCACCGGACTGGAGCGTCCCGACATAGCGTTGCGGCGTGCCATTCTCGAAGCTAAGATCCGCCGCGACGGACTGAAGGACTTTCCGGGTGATGCCGTTTCCTATATAGCGCAACATGTGGACAGCAGTGTGCGCGAACTGGAGGGCATTGTCAATTCCATCATGGCCTATTCCATCATGGACAACTGCGACATAGATGTCAGTCTGGCTGAGAAATGTGTCACACGTGTCATCAATCTTGAAAAACGCGAACTTACTCAGGACGACATTGTCCACTATGTGTGTCGGCGCTATGGGGTGAAGCAGAAGGAACTGGTGTCCAAAAGTCGCCGTCAGGTCCTTGCCCAGGCCCGTCAGCTGGCCATGTATCTGTGCCATAAATATACCGGCATGTCCTATTCGCAGATAGGCCGGAGCATGGGTGGCCGCGACCATTCCACGGTGTTGTATTCCTGCAATCTGGTGGCGCGGCGCATCACCGTGGACAAGAATTTCCGCCGTGAAGTGGAGGAACTCGAGGCCGCGTTCAAGAAATAACGTTTTTCTTTGTTTTCATTCTTCAATAAAAATATCCAGTCGTGACTCCCCGTGAAGCCTTGAAAAAGTATTTCGGCTATGACAGTTTCCGTCCGGCCCAGGAAGAGATAGTCCGTACCGTCCTTTCGGGGAACGATTGTCTGGTGCTGATGCCTACGGGTGGCGGCAAGAGCATCTGTTACCAGATTCCGGCCCTTGTGGCAGAGGGAACGGCTGTGGTGGTCTCCCCCCTGATATCCCTGATGAAGGATCAGGTGGAGGGACTGCGGGCTGCGGGCATCGCGGCGTGTGCCCTCAACAGTGTGCAGACATTCGAGGAGAACGCCCGTTTGCGGGCCGAGTGTCGGGCCGGTCGGGTGAAACTGTTGTACATGTCGCCCGAGACGCTGCTGGCCGAGCTTTCCGGTTTTTTACAGGACATAGGCATCAGCCTTATCGCTGTTGACGAGGCACATTGCGTCAGCCAGTGGGGACACGATTTCCGTCCCGAATATACGCGGCTGGGAGTGTTGCGTGATGTCTTTCCCGGGGTGCCTGTGATGGCCCTTACCGCCACAGCCGACAAGGTGACGCGCCGCGACATCCTCTCTCAACTGCGGTTGTCGGACGATGTGAAGGTCTTTATCTCTTCCTTCGACCGGCCCAATCTCTCCCTTGATGTAAGGCGTGGCCTCAGCGGCAAGGACAAATTCCGTGCCGTTACCGGTTTCATAGCCGACCACGCCGGACAGAGTGGTATCGTCTATTGTCTGGCGCGCAAGACTACGGAGAAACTGGCGGCCGAGCTGCGGCTGGCAGGCATTGATGCCGTGCCCTATCATGCAGGTCTTTCTCCCGAGGAACGCGATGCCGCCCAGACGGACTTCATCCGCGACCGCGTGCAGGTGGTGGTCGCTACCATCGCTTTCGGCATGGGCATCGACAAGAGCAATGTCCGGTGGGTGATCCATTACAACCTGCCCAAGAGTATTGAGAGTTTCTATCAGGAAATAGGACGGGCGGGCCGCGATGGTCTGCCGGCCGATACACTTCTGCTTTACAATTATTCCGACATCGTGCAGTTGACGAGTTTTGCCCGTGAGAGCGGACAGCGTGAAATCAACATGGAGCGTCTGGACCGTATGCGCGAGTATGCCGAGTCCGATGTGTGTCGCCGGCGCATCCTGCTCAATTATTTCGGTGAGAAAAGCGATGCCGTTTGCGGCAACTGTGATGTGTGCCATCATCCGCCGCAGCGTTTTGACGGAACGGTGCTGGCAAGAAAAGCCCTCAGTGCCATTTGCCGCACCGGTCAGCAGGTGACGATGCGCGGTACGGTGGACATTCTGCGCGGTGTATATTCGCCGGCCGTTATCGAGCACGGCTATTCGCAGCTCAAGACTTTCGGAGTGGGGCGTGATGTGCCCGGCCGTGACTGGCAGGACTATCTGTTGCAGATGTTGCAGATGGGATTGTTCGAGATTGCGTATGACGAGCAGAACCATCTGAAAATGACTTCGCTGGGCGAGGATGTGGTGTATGGTCGTCGGCCGCTCGAACTGGCCGTCATACGGCGTGAGGAGCCTAAGCCGGCAAAAAAAGGAAAAAAAGAACAGAAAGCCGTACCGCAACTCGGATTGCAGGTGTCGGGCGGGGCAGCTGTTGCCAGCGATGCGCTTTTTCAGCGTCTGCGCGAACTGCGCCGCCGGCTGGCCGACGAACAGGGTTTCCCTCCCTATATAATAATGAGCGACAAGGTGCTGCGTCTGCTTTCGGCAGTACGTCCCCGCACAGTCGAGGAGTTCGGCAATATCAGTGGTATCGGCGAGTTCAAGCAGCGGAAATACGGCCGCCTCTTTGTTGATGAAATCCGCGACTTTCTGAAATAACGGAGCGGCCTCCGGTTGGGTGCCTTTTTATTTTGCTTCGGGCAACCATACGGTTGCTCTTTCCGTTTGATAGGGTCTTGCTTCGGCGTGTATTTCCTGCATCTCGGAATCGCCGGCACGGTGCAGGGTGATGTCCAGCAGTGTCTGGCCGTAGCGGTCCGGTTCTTCCTGTTCCGTTATTTTGCTTTCTTTTGTCAGCAGGTATCCCGGTATATCTTTGGTGAGCGAGTAGAGCAGCGGTCCGCGCATCAGTGCTATGGAGCTGGCGGAGCGCGTATCGGTTTTCCGTACTTTCTGAAGGGAGAAAGGCAGGTCAAAGTAAACTTCGTCACCACTGTTCCATTCGCGTGCGATCGTCAGGTAGCCCCGTTCCATGCTGAAGAACTCCTCGCGTCCGTTCACGTAGACTGTAGGCAGAGGCCATTGGTTTCCGGTGGTGTAGTTCTCTTCGGGAAAGATGTTGCCTCTGGCCCATGCCGGGATGCGCAGCCGCAGTTTGAGAGGAGTGCCGTTCTTGTGCAGGCCGGAGATGCGTAGTTTGACGCGGCCCGAGTGAGGCATGGCGGTGAGCTGGTCTATCACCACATCGAGCTGTTTCGTCCGGATATGGGTGGAGCTGTTCAGATAGTAGTTCACGTACACTTCATCCCGATCTGTAGCGTAGATCATGCCTGTGATGTCCAGCAGGGTGCGGGCGGCCAGGCGTTTTTCGAAGGTGAGGCGCCCGTCTGCCTTGATCTCGGCCGGCAGCGCGTTGACCGCCGCCCGTTCCAGCGCATCGGCAAAACGGCTGTCGCCTGTGGCCAGCAAAAGCGGGGCTGCCGCTTTCACGGTGCGTTCCGCGGCTTCGGCTTGCGGCTGTGTGGTCTCGTCACCGCTTCCGCCTGCCAGATTGAGGGCCGGAGCTATCTCCTCCGTCCATTCCCGCAGGCGGCGACGCAGTTCTTTCCTCGGCATGTCTTTGGCGCTTACAGGTTGCGGCACCAGTTCGGGGGCGATTTTCAGGGCAAGGCCGCGTAGGTCGGACTTGCCGCTTTCCCAGATCACGATGCTGTCGGCATCGACATATTTCAGCTGCCGGGGCAGCAGTTTCTGTGCCGGCAGGGGCATTGCCAGCAGGAGTAGGATAAGAGTGGGGAGATAATGTTTCATGAGGCGGTGTTTTTCGGGAGGGATGCCCTGAGTTCCTTGATGAGGAAACGCAGTTGAGGGGGAGTCCGGCGCGATTCGAGAATCTTGCGGCAGGCCAGCCGCCGCATTTCTGTGTCGGTATCGTTGCGGCGTAGGACGCGGAGGGTGGGGCCTGTGTGTTTCAGGAAAGTTACGGACAAGGCCCAGGCTCCGCCCATTGTGGCATAGTAGCCCGCAGGTTTCAGCGCCGCCAGTTCTGCCAGTACACTGTCAGCATACTCATCCGTCAGGAAATGGTCCATCATCATGACGATGCCGAAGCGTTGGCGGAATTCCTCTTTGCTGCGGGCGCATTCGAGGACGAAAGGCCAGGCCTTCTCGCGGAATTTGCGGACTTTATCGAACGAGGCACAGCAACAGTCGCACAAGGCCCAGTTGTCGGCCAGCGGGACAAAGGCGCGGATCCGTTCCAAGCGCTCCTCTGCCTCCATCCGTGCGTAGCCGATGATAAATCCGTGCAACAGTACCTCTTCATGGCTCTCGTCCCCCAGTTCTTCGTCCAGCAGACGACGCCAGTCACCGCAGACCAGCTCGCGGGCCAGCCGGCGTAACTGTGGAACGCGGCAGCCCAATACGGGCCGTCCGGCACCGGGAATCAGGGCCGAAGAGAAATCTGCGAGTTTCCGCTCGCTCATTTCCTCGATGCGCCGGCGCAATGCCGGCGCGGAGGGATGGTGGACAGGAAGGTCTTTCATGTGTTGGGCGAAGTAAGTTTGAACAGACAAATGTACGAATTTTTTCAACATGACAGATAGAAAAAACGATTGTCGCTGTTCCTTTTTTCGCCTTCGTGAAAGTCATGACGGGGAACTGTCAGTGTGCTAAAACGGGAAACTCTCGTTCAGCTCCTGAAAGCGCATGGGTTTGCTTCCTTCCTTGATGATTTTCGCCATAAGGTTGCCGGTGGCAGGGTTGTAGGCAATGGATATGTCGTTGAATCCGGCGTTGTGGGTTTCAAATCCCTGCATGATGATGTAGTCCGGCTTGCCGTAATCTCGTCCGTAGTCGATGGGTGTCTGGGTTTGGAAATTCTTCTGGACGAAGAGGTAGTTTTCTTCCCCCACAAGCGCCTTCAGGCGTTTCCGGAAGGTAGCATCTTCAAACAGGCCGGCATCGCGTGGATATTGGCCGATGTTGTCTTCCAGAAATAGTGTCAGCGGGTCGGTGTTATCCGTGCCGGGAGTTACGACGGTATCTGCCGAGGCGGTGTCGGAGGCGGGCCGGGAAGAGTTGCCGCAAGAAACTGTGAGCAAGCCGGTGGCGAAGATAAGCGGGAGGAATAGTTTTTTCTTTTTCATAAGCGGATTGTTGGTTTAGATGTTTCTTTTCGGGCGGCCGCGTCGGCGGTCGGTCAGTGTGGGGCAAAGATACGGAAAAACCGTTTCCGGTGATAAACTGACGCACTAAAAATCCTTATTTTAAGTATTTTATATCTCCTGTAACGAACAGTAGAATCCTTTACGCTTTATTAGTTCGTCCCCTTGTTCGGGACCGGATGAAGAGATGTAACTTTGCCATATCGGCCGGAGCTACGGCCGATATGGCTAACGAAAAAACTTATATGGAAATGAAGATTAAGACAATTACGGGAAGAGAGATCCTTGATTCGCGCGGCAATCCTACGGTCGAGGCCGATGTGGTGTTGGAATGCGGCGCACGGGGCCGTGCCTCGGTGCCTTCGGGTGCGTCGACGGGACAGCACGAAGCGCTTGAGTTGCGCGACGGTGACGCGCGGCGTTACGGAGGTCGAGGAGTGCGGCTGGCGGTGGACAACGTGAACGGTGAGATTGCCGGGTTACTTACCGGCATGTCGGCGCTGGACCAGCGGGCCATAGACATGGCCATGATCCGCCTGGACGGTACGGACACAAAGTCCCGTCTTGGTGCCAATGCCATTCTGGGCGTTTCGCTGGCGGTGGCGCGGGCTGCTGCCTGTGCGTTGGAGTTGCCGCTTTACCGCTATCTCGGCGGTCCCAATGCCTACGTCATGCCCGTGCCCATGATGAATATCATCAATGGCGGTGCCCATTCGGACGCACCGGTGGCTTTTCAGGAGTTCATGATACGGCCGGTCGGGGCGGCCACCTTCCACGATGGGTTGCGCATGGGTGCCGAGGTGTTCCATATGCTCAAACGGGTGTTGCACGAGCGAGGCCTGAGCACGGCGGTGGGTGATGAAGGCGGATTTGCGCCGCGGCTCAACGGTGTGGAGGACGCTCTGGAAAGTATTGTCGCGGCCATCGAGCGTGCCGGATATGAGCCGGGCCGCGATGTCCGTATTGCGATGGACTGTGCCGCTTCGGAGTTTTACAGAGACGGGATCTACGATTATTCGGTTTTCGAGGGTGAGGCCGGTCGCCGCCGTACGGCAGCGGAGCAGATGGACTATCTGGTAGCGTTGACGGAGCGTTTTCCCATAGATTCCATTGAGGACGGTATGGCCGAGGACGATTGGGAAGGCTGGCGCAGTCTGACGGAACAGTTGGGCGGGCGTTGCCAATTGGTAGGTGACGATCTGTTTGTCACGAATACCGAGTTTCTGGCGCGGGGCATTGCCGAGAGTTGTGCCAATGCCATCCTGATCAAGGTGAACCAGATCGGTACGCTCACCGAGACTTTCGATGCGATAGAGATGGCCCACCGTCACGGCTATACGAGCATCGTGTCGCACCGGTCGGGCGAGACGGAGGACACCACTATCGCCGACATCGCCGTGGCGGCGGGAAGCGGTCAGATCAAGACAGGGTCGCTCAGCCGGTCAGACCGTATGGCTAAGTACAACCGTCTGTTGCGCATCGAGGAGCAACTGGGAAGTAGCGCAGTCTACGGCCTGCGCCGCGTAAAATAGGAAAACGGCGGGAACGGTGTCCGGAGAGGACCGTTCCCGCCGTTTGGTCTGATCAGGACTCGGGAGAGCAGCGTGTTACTGTCTTGCCAGTTTGGCGAGATAGTATTTTTTTACGTCGGCCCAATCGTAGTAGGGACCGGTCACGGCAGTCAGCGGCAAGCGGGCTTCGTGCTCGTTGAGCATCACCTTGACAAGGATGCGTTGCGGTTGTTTGCGGTTGCGGTAGAACACCATCTGCACGTTTGAGGCCATGGGAAAAATCCGGTAGTTGCGCCAGTGCGGGGCTACGGCGGCAGCATCTGTGGTGGCATAGCCGCAGTCGTCCAGTTCGAGCAGGGAGGCGAAGGGCAGCACGCAGACCTCGTGCCCGAAGCGCAGGGTGGCGCCCTTGTTGCCCGATGCGATGCAGGTGTCGGCCGTGGCGATGAAGTTGCGTAGCAGGTTGGCCTGGGTGTAGGGCAGTTTCCCGTTGGTCAGGGGCGACGGGCCGTAGTTGAGATACCAGCTGTAGTTGTCGCACAGCCACAGGTCATAGCATTCCTCACGGGTGAAGATTTTGTACAGATCTATCGGCAGACTGTGACTTTGCAGGTTCGAGGCCAGATCGAATAGCTGGCCCATCAGCCGTTTCTTGTTGATGTGTTTGTTGACGTATGCCGTGTCGGTGAAGAGGGAGCCCATCAGCCGGTCGGGATGTACGAGGTCTTTGGGCTCAGTAGAAAATCAGTGGGGATAAGCATAAAGGTTTGCAATACGGAAAAGGAAGAATTTCTTATCCACAACACCTCTGAGATTTGCACGAAAGAGTTTTATTTTAGCATTGAAAGATTCGGCCAAGG
>Ga0209694_1000743_pt1 | contig 45288 bp, 45 predicted proteins | sample GluameincwithD2O_FD_187499 | JGI IMG/M metagenome (GOLD analysis project Ga0209694, IMG submission 187499) | Mouse cecum microbial communities from Vienna, Austria - Glucosamine amended microcosms incubated with D2O (SPAdes) (version 2) | ecosystem: Host-associated > Mammals > Digestive system >... | reverse complement strand
CCACACGAGCATATTTATTCATTTTTTTGTATAAAACCGACTTATTTTCCCCTACACAGAGGATTTTAAGTCCCTTGCGTCTGCCTATTCCACCACACGAGCATACCTCTATTTATGGTTAAAACAAAAATAATATTATCAAACGTTATAAAAAAAGTCAAGCGTTTTTTACTTAAATTGCCCCCAATTTGACTTGATTAAAGCCTAACTTGACAATCCGTCACTTGTATGTTAAGCTATACAAAAGGAGAAAAATCTATGCCGAGTAACAGCCTTAATTTACAGCTTGTCCGTAAAATTTCGGACGACTTTTATGTCCCGTCCTATCAGCGCGGATACCGTTGGGGTCAGCTGGAAGTGGAAAGTTTATTAAACGACGTAAGGAATAACGGAAACAAGCCCTACTGCTTGCAACCGATAGTTGTCAAAAAAAATGCAGGTAAATTTGACTTGATTGACGGACAACAGCGGCTAACAACCATATATTTGATATATAAATATATGCACAGCTGCATTCCCGACATTAAACCTGCACACTTTACATTAAGAGTAATATTGTAGAAAATTTCGACCGCACGAGCGAGGTATTGAACTCCCTCCTTTCTTCACTCGATATTTTCAATGACGAACAATTAAAAAAGATAAGCGATAAATATATTTCCGACTGCGAAAAGAACGAACTTTTCGATTGGCGTTACTACTACATAAAATACTCTCAATTCCGCCCCAATCGATACGGCAGATATAAATGGATTGATTTCGAGCACAAACCTTACGAGCTTATTGCACTATGGGCGGAAAAGAAACTGTCTGAAAAAGCTTTTCAGCCGTTTTTAAAAGTCATTGATAAAGACCGTATGTCCAACGACCCGTATGACCCCAAATTAATTTACCCCGACAAACAAATTTATTGTTTTGACGACAAATTTTTAATAAAGACCGACATCGGAGATAAACCCGTATATATTAAACAAACTGCCGACGGTATAGACCGCGAGGACAGAATTATAAAAATTAAAGCAGAACTTAACAAGCTATAAAAAATGCACCCCCCCCTGCCGTTTGGTTTACGGCAGGGGGCTATTTTGTTTTAAAGCACACTTAAAATTCAAATCGATTGTTGCATAACTTTTTTACTTTTATTCATAATAATTGCAACGGCGGAGAATTCCGCAGGACATAACGCTCGCCGCATGGCGAAGCTAAGGAGGAAAAATGAAAAAAGCACTTAGAATAGGCGCGGTTACGCTTGCGGCTTCGGTAGCGTGCGCAACGGGCGTATTATTCAATTTAGGTCAAACAAACGAAAACGACTTTGCTTTTGCGCCTTACGTTCAGACTGCCGTTTTAAAGCAGGGTGCGACGGGCGGCGAAGTCAAAGAGTTACAAAGAAGGCTCAAACAATGGGGCTACTACTCGGGTTCGGTAGACGGCATCTACGGCAAGCAGACGGTTGAAGCGGTAAAGTATTTCCAACGCAAAAACGGTCTTACTCCCGACGGAATTGCAGGTAAATCGACTTTTGCTGCGCTGGGTATGAACGACTCGGTCAAGGCGCTTGAAAATAACGGCAACGCGCAGACAAACTCCAATTACACCAATTCCGACTTGTATCTTTTGGCAAAATGTATCTACGCAGAAGCTCGCGGCGAAAGTTATACGGGTCAGGTAGCTGTCGGCGCGGTCGTATTAAACCGCGTGGCGTCGTCAAAGTTCCCCAACTCCATATCGGGCGTAATTTATCAGAAGAACGCGTTTACGGCTGTAACGGACGGACAGATAAACCTTTCCCCCGACAAGACGGCAATGAACGCGGCTCAGGACGCAATGAACGGTTGGGACCCCACTTACGGCTGCCTCTACTACTACAATCCGGCAGTTGCGACAAGCTCGTGGATTTTCAGCAGAAAGACGGTTACGACAATAGGCAAACACATCTTTGCAATTTAGGAGGATTAAATGAGTAAGAAAGAATTATCAAGCGGAACGCAGAAAGCGGAAAACCTTACACGCAAGAATACTACGAAAAAGACTACGGCAAAGAAGAACGTGACCAAGTCCGCCTCTTCCACCGGCGCAAAGAAAACCACCCGTTCAAACGTAAGTAAAACCAACAACACAAATAATAACGTCAAGACTTCCGGCAAGTCCAAGGCAAAGAGCGACAAGAAAGTTGCAAAACAAAAAGCGATAAGCGCAAAAAAGGCAGCTCGCGAACAGAAAAAAATTCAGGCAATGAAAATACGCGCCGAGAAAAAACAGAGAAGACTTGAAAAAAAGCTTGAAGCGAAACAAAAGAGGCTTGACAGAATAGAAGCCTCCAAGCAAGCGCGCACAGAGCGCAAGGAAAAAAGACGCGAACGCCGCGATATGCTCAAGCACGAAAGCAAGGAAGCTCGTATCGAGCGTAAGCAAGAGGAGCGCAGAGCAAGAGTCGAGGCGCACGTTGCAAAAAGGGAAGCTGCGCTTGCGGAAAAGCGCGCTAAACGCGAACACCGTTTGAAGGTGCGTGCAGAAAAACGCGCCGCTAAAAACGACAAAAGGCATGCTCCCGGCTTCGGCGGCTGGCTTGCAGCGGTTATTTCGCTTGGCGTTACTACTCTCGCACTCGGCACGATGCTGACGTTCGGCTGGTTGAATATGAACGGTATGGAAGCGCAGATGAGCACTATGCACACCGAGTCGGTTTACGAACTCAATTCCATAGTAGACAACCTTGACACAAACCTTGCCAAGGCGCGCATTTCCAACTCGCAGAACGAACAGGTCAAACTTCTCTCTCAGATTGCCATAGAGAGCGAAATGGCCGAAGTTATTTTAGAGCGTTTGCCCTTTGAAACCCAGCTTACCGAAAACCTCACTTCGTTTGTAAACAAGATGGGTGACAGCGCGCAGAGTATGCTCTATTCGGTTGCCCGCGGCGAAACGCTTACCGACAGCCAGGTCGCTACTATCGAGCATATGTACAGAACAAATCTCGAACTCAAAAAGATGATAAACGAGCTATGCGCAAACTGTACCGAAAAAGATATGATTAGCGCAATGAAGGGCAACACAGACTCCTTCGTTTACAGCTCGTTCGACAACATTCAGAACACCACAATAGAGACGCCCAAGGAAATTCACGACGGTCCCTTTGCCGAAAACATTGACAAAGTGACGGCTAAAAACCTTGAAGGTTTGGGAGAAATTACCGCATCTCGCGCAGAAGAGCTTGCAAGGGAATATTTCAACGACTATAAGCTCAACGACGTAAGATGCACGGGAGAAACCTCGGCAGAACAGCTCACGCTCTACAATATCGTGCTCACGACCGACGACGGAGAAATGACTGCTCAGCTTTCAAAGCTCGGCGGCAAAGTAGTTGAATTCAACAGCTACAAGGACTGCAACGATAAAAACTTCTCGGTTGAAAGATGTATTGACATTGCCGAAGATTTCCTTGAAGAACTCGGCTTTGACGATATGAAGGCTGTTTGGACAAGCGAAAACGGTTCGACCTGCAACCTCAACTTTGCTTACGAAGATGACGACGTAATTTTCTATTCCGACATCATCAAAGTAAAAGTTTGCGAAGAACGCGGTATAGTTACCGGTATGGAAGGGCTCAGCTACGTTTTAAATCACATTGAACGCGAAGCGCCCTCCCCCGCCATCTCCACAAGCGAAGCACAGGAAAAGCTTAACCAAAACTTCGAGGTTGAAACGTCAAGACTTTGCGTAATTCCCTCGAACGGAGAAGAAGTTTTCTGCTACGAGTTTATGGGAACTTACGACGGTTCGACCTACTATATTTACGTTGACGCAAAGACGGGTGAAGAAGTCGAAGTGTTTACCGTTATAGGTACGGCTCAGGGCAAAGCCCTTATGTAACCCGATAAAAACCTGCTAATATAAAATACAGGCGCGGAATTAATTCCGCGCCTGTATTCATTTTATTTATTGTTTATCGATTATGTCGAGTATCTCCGCAATTCTATCCAAGTCGTCGCGTGAATAATAGTCGATATATATACGTCCCTTCTTGTCGTTACCTATAAGGCTTACTTTCGTTCTGAACGCAAACCGCATTCTCTCCACAAGCTGTTTAAGCTCGATTGAAGCAAGGGCGCGCTTTTTCTTTTTACGCTCTTCCAACACTTCGGGCGGAATATTGAACGCGCGCACCTTCTTTTCAAGCTCTCTTACGGAGTATTGATTTTTGACTGTATCTCGCGCAAACGCAAGCTGATCCTCCGCCGCCATAGGCACTATTGCGCGGGCATGTCCTGCGGAAAGCTTACCTTCGGAAACAAGCTCGATTACTTCGGGACAGAGATTTAAAAGCCTCAATGTGTTTGCAACGGCAGGTCTGGACTTGCCTATTCTCTCGGCAAGCTCGTCCTGCGTGAGTTTATAGTCGACCATCAACTGCTTCATTGCCGTTGCCGCCTCTATGGGGTTCAAATCCTCCCTCTGCAAGTTTTCGATAAGCGAAATTTCTTTGATTTCCCTTGCAGTATATTTTCTTATTACAACGGGTATCGAGGTTACGCCGGCAAGCTTGCAGGCACGATATCTCCTCTCTCCCGCAATAATCATATACGAGCCGTCACCCTCGTCGTTTACGACGATAGGCATTATTACGCCGTGCTTTTTAATCGAGTCGGAAAGCTCCTTTAACGCCTGCTCGTCAAAGTTCTTACGCGGCTGATTGGGGTTGGGGTGGATTTTTATAAGCTCCATATCCTCGGCATTTTTGCGTTCTTCTTCGGTATAATCGAACGCACTGCGGTGTTCATAGACGCGTTCAAACGCTGCGTCCGTATCCTCAAACAGAGATTCTATGCCTCTTCCTAATCCTTTTGCCATACCTTACCTCTCTTTTTCCTTATTGTCTGGACAAAAATTCTTCTGTCAATGCCTTGTACGCTCTTGCGCCCATACACTTCGGGTCATGTAACAAAATAGGCACGCCGTGGCTGGGTGCTTCCGCAAGCCTTATATTGCGCGGAATAATAATTTCGTACAGTTTCTTTTTGAAAAATTTCTTAATTTCGGCGGTAATCTGTCTTGCAATCAACGCCCTGCCGTCGTACATAGTGATAACAACCCCCTCTATCTGAAGTTGGGGGTTTAAATGCTGTTTAACCATTGCAATGGTATTCATAAGCTGGCTAACACCCTCCAAGGCGTAATATTCGCTCTGCAACGGAATAATTATCGAGTCGGACGCGACCCAGGCGTTAATAGTCAAAAGACCGAGCGACGGCGGACAGTCTATAAATATGTAGTCGTAATCATTTTTTACCTTGTCCAACGCGTTTTTTAAAATACGCTCTCTGTTCTTCTTGTACACGAGGTCGACTTCGGCTCCCGACAAATCGACGTTTGCCGGGAGAATGTCCAACAGTTTAACCTGCGTAGGCAAAACGTTTGTAGACACCAAATCGTCATCGATAAGCACATTATATACCGATTTTTTTAGTGCGCTTTTGGAAAATCCAAGCCCCGTAGTGGCATTACCCTGCGAATCTATATCCACAAGCAGCACTTTTTTGCCAAAATCGGCACAGTATGCAGCCATATTTATTGCGGTTGTCGTCTTGCCGACTCCGCCTTTTTTATTGGTAAATGATATTATCTTACCCATACTACCCTGCTCTTTTCATAAAGTTTCACGGGAAACATCTAAACTTAAGTATTTCCGTCAATCAATTCAAACTACGAATTTTCGCCGTTATCGGGTGTTTCGCTCTCGCTGCCCGAAAATCTTTTAAAAGGATTTTCGGCATGATTCTTTTCGTTGTCGTCCAAATATTTGATAACTTCTTCGTATGACTTGCCGTCCATAAGCATATCCACTTCGTCGGTATAAATTGTTTCGCGTTCCAAAAGTACCCTTGCCATATTATCGAGAATGGACCTGTTTTCGGTCAAAAGCTTTCTTGCACGTTCGTGTTGGGTATTAATTATGTCGCGTACTTCGTCGTCGATGAGCTTAGCCGTTTCGTCCGAATAAGCGTTTTGGGTTGCCATATCTCTGCCGATGAACATAGGCTGCGAATCGTCGCTGTAACATACAAGCCCCAATTTCTCACTCATACCAAGCTCCGAAACCATCGATCTCGCAAACTTGGTTGCCTGCTTGATATCCATAGACGCACCCGAAGAAATATCCTTTATTACAAGCTCCTCCGCCACGCGTCCGCCAAGACTCATACAAATTTCGTCAAGCATAAAATTCCTTGAATATGTCTGTCTGTCGGATTCGGGTCGCATCATCGTATATCCGCCCGCACTTCCGCGAGGAATTATAGTTACTTCGTGAACGGGGTCGCAGTTTTTACAAAGCTTTGCCAAAATCGCGTGTCCGGCTTCATGAAAAGCCGTAAGCCGCTTTTCGGGCTCGGTTACAAGCTTGCTTTTCTTTGCAGGGCCCATTTCCACTTTATCGATACTTTCAAATAGTTCGGCGTTGGTAATAAACTTTTTATCCGCACGGGCAGCAAGGATAGCCGCCTCGTTCAAAACGTTTGCAAGGTCCGCGCCCGAAAACCCTGCCGTAAGACGGGCAACCGTCTTAAAATTGACGTCGGGGGCAAGCGGTTTATTGCGCGCGTGTACCTTTAATATCTGTTCTCTGCCTCTGACGTCGGGAAGATGAACAAAGACCTGTCTGTCGAAACGTCCGGGACGGGTCAACGCCGGGTCGAGAATGTCAGAGCGGTTTGTTGCCGCCATGACTATAACTCCGTCGTTGGACTCGAAACCGTCCATCTGTACAAGTATCTGGTTTAACGTCTGTTCGCGTTCGTCGTTGCCGCCGCCAAGTCCTGCGCCACGGTGTCGGCCAACCGCGTCTATTTCATCTATAAATATAATGCAGGGCTGGTTTTTCTTTGCCATTTCAAATAAGTCGCGCACACGCGAAGCACCCACGCCCACATACATTTCCACGAAATCCGAACCCGAAACCGAGAAGAAAGGCACGCCTGCCTCTCCGGCAACAGCTTTGGCAAACAATGTTTTACCCGTTCCCGGAGGGCCGATCAATAATACACCCTTAGGGATACGCGCTCCCAAATCGGAGAACTTTTTAGGTTGGCGCAGGAACTCGACAATCTCGGCAAGCTCGACTTTTTCTTCCTCCGCACCCGCAACGTCGTCGAAACGCACCTTTATATTTGTTGTCACGCGAGCCTTTGTCTTTGCGAAGCTCGTCATCTTGCTTCCGCCGCCCATCGACGAACGGATAATCAAAAAGAACACTACGCACACTGCAACCAGCGATAAAACGCTGAATGCGGTAGACATCCAATTGCCCGAGTTGGGGTTAGACATATCTACGTCAACGCCGTATGCCGACCATATTTCGAGATATTCTCTGCCTTCAGCCGAGTGCAACGTAGGTCCGTAGCAGTAGTACGCACGCACTAATCTGTCGCGCTCGCTGTCATAAGTATAACCCGTAAATTGATAGGCGTCTACTTCAACTTTCCAAATTGCAACCACGGGTTTGTCATCGCTGTTATAGACTTTACCGTCCACCAGATGCAGCCCGACTTTTTTCAAATCATCGGGATCTACGTCTTCTTTTAAAGTACCGTCCTTGTTTACATACTGTGCGTTCTCGACATAGCTGTTAAATTGCGAAGTTGTAATCTTTGCGCCGCCGCTCAAATTCATAGTAATCATAATTACTACAAATGCGGCAATCAACAAAAATACAATCGTTCCGAGTATAATTTTACCTTTTTTACTCAAAATAATCTCCTTGTGTTACCTTATAATATAACTATATAATATACGTCTGATATTAATTTTAACATATACTTTCAAACATTTCAACTATTTAAAAAAAGAAGTTTCGATTTTTAGAAAATTTTATCTGTTTTTCACAGGGTTTTTGACTGTTTTTTACCGTTTAACAAATTAAGGTTTGAATAAAAATCTGCCTTAACTGAGCAAAAAATATCAATGCGCCCTATGTAATTTATCTTAAAAAATGTTTCATATGAAACATTCACCCAAATTTTTTGACATTGATACTGTTTCACGTGAAACGCGGAACGCTTGATTTTGAACTGTTGTGGATAAATGTTGATAACTTTTGGATTTTGTGAATAAAATTAAGCAATTTTTATGATTTATTAAAAATCATTGTGGACAATTATCCGAGGTTTTTTTCAAAATTTTCCGAAAATCGTTCGATTACCCTTAGTATTTGCTATTTCAGTGGATAAAATGTGATATTTATAGTACTTTACCCCTTATCTTATTGTGGATAAAATGTTAAATTGTGGATAAAATTGTGCAAATCTTAATCAGCATTGACCTTTTTTACGGGTGCAATAAATTTTCGCGCTATTGATAAATTGAAGCGCATGCCGTTTTAAAGGCTTATAAAAAATAAAATTAACTAAATTGCGGCGTTTTGATTATAATTTACAGACGGGGCGTCAATAATTTACCCGAGGTTTTTATGGACTATTCGTTTAATTTATATAATGCGCTTGCACCCGAAGGAATTTGTCTGGCGCTCAAAAAGATGCTTGCAGCAAACAATGCCAATCCCGTCATTCTCTGTATAGGGAGCGATTTGTCGGTCGGGGACAGTTTGGGCCCCGTTACGGGAACCAAGCTTAAAGAAAAATTAAAAAATTTAAATTGTTACGTCTACGGTACTCTTGCAAAGCCGATAACAGCTCACGAAGTCAAGTATATGAACGAGTTTTTAAGGCAGACCCACCCGTCAAGCCCCATAATAGCCGTCGACGCTGCGGTGGGGCTTGCAGGAGATATAGGGCTTATTCGGCTTGCCAAGGGCGCAATCAAGCCGGGCAGCGGAGCAAACAAAAAGCTTTCGAAGGTCGGAGATATATCCGTAATGGGAATTGTAGCCGAACACTCGGTATTCAATTATTCTCTGTTTTCGGCAACAAGGTTGAATATAATCTATAAAATGGCGGAAATAATTTCAGAGGGAATTTGTTCGTACATCTTAGAAAATATCAACTCGCGCATTCAAAACGTCGATTCGGGCAATTTTAAAATAGTAGGATAAAAGAGAGGAAGCTAAAAAGCTTCCTCTCTTTTTAAATAATTCAAATCAATATAAAATTATTTCTTTGCCCTGCGATTTGGCGTAATTTACGGTATAGTACGTTCCGCCGCAGCTTCTCAAAAGATAGCAAAATATTATGTCGCTGTTGTCGACCATATATCTGTTGCGCTCCTGCATGCAGCCGTCGTAATATCGGGGCGCTATAATTTTTACTTCGTCCGCGCCGTTCTTGACATGTCGGTAAAGCAACTTGTCCGTTTCGGAAAAATACTTGTCCTGAAAGGGACAGGGCACGCAAGCTATAAGCTTTATCGGGTATTGTTTTTTTAGCTCCAAAACGCAGTTGCCGCAGACAAGGTCAAACCCTTTTGCCATACCGCAATAAAATTTATCTACGCCGCGCCCGATAAGCTTTAATATGTAATTTTTGACAATCTGTTCGTCAAAATTTTTTTCAAGCACTCTATGCCCGGTAAAGGCACAATTCAAACTCATTTCATACCTCTATGTTAAAGGGGCTTTTTCCTCTCCAACCCCCGACAGCGCGGATATTTTTCGGGTGTGCGCCCCACTTTTTTTATGACGATTACCGTGCGCCTGTCTCCGTTTTCCGGCAACGCAAAATTTTCCACAAGTTCTATTTCTCCGCCGAGAATTTCAAGCGCGTTTTTGCTCTCTTCCAGCTCGCTTTGACACTCTCCCTTGTAAGCGATAAATCTTCCGCCAAGCTTGACGTATGGCAGACAGTATTCGGCAAGAGTATTCAACCTTGCAACGGCGCGGGCAACGGCAATATCGTATTTTTCGCGCATTTCGAGAGTACGCGCCCCGTCCTCGGCGCGAATATTTTTGACTTGTACACCTTTCAAGCCGAGTTTATCAACAACCACCTTTAAAAACTCGCACTTTTTACCCGTGCTTTCAATCAAAGTAAAGTGCAAATCATCCCTGACAATCTTCAAAGGAATGGAGGGAAAGCCTCCGCCCGACCCTATTTCAACAACCTTAGCGCCCTCGAAAAAGAGCTTTTCAGGCAGCACGCTGTCATAAAAATGCTTGATAAAAATACCTTTTTCGTCACAAATAGCCGTTAAATTATATTTATTGTTGTACTCGAGCAATAAATTTTTAAAAGCATTAAAAATTTCTATGCGCCCCTCTATTTTTTGCAGGCAATCGTCTTTCATATAAATAATATTATCATAATTTTTCAACAATTTCAACTTTAAAGTTATCCACTTTCAACAATTTTTTGTGGATAGCCGACAAACCACAAAAATAATTTTCGAGTTTTTAAATTTTACGTTTTTTATTACGAAAAGTTATTAACTTATAAACAAGTTATAAACGCACTATGCACACAAAAATTCACACAATCAAAGGGCCGAAAACGGGCAATTTTCGTTGCATTTTGCAGTTGTTTCTGTTAAAATAAAAGAGGTTTGAATTTTATCCACAATTCAACACCCCCTACTAATACTTATACTATTATAATTTTCTAATAATATAAAAGATAAAACAAAGAAAACAGCGATAAGGAGTCAATTATGAAATGTGTTTGCGAAGGTTTGGACCTTTCCGAAGCAGTGTTGAAAGTTGTTAAAGCCTGCTCTTCCAAAACTACCGTTCCCGTATTGGAATGTATCAAATTAAGCGTTAAAAACGACAGTTTAACTCTCTCCGCAACAGACGGTGAGATTTCCATAATAAAGACAATTAAAGCGGAAGTGCTTGAAGAGGGTGACGTATGCGTTCCCGGCAAATATTTTTCGGATTTTATAAAGAAGCTCGAGGGAGTGCAAATTTGTCTTTTCCACGAAGGAAATAAGATGGAAATAAGTTACGCCGACTCGCAGACGAGTATGCAGGTGCTGTCAGCCGATGATTTTCCCGTTATCGATACTCAGATAAACGAAAATTCATTTGTTTTAAAGACCTCGGATTTGAAGGAATTTATCCGCTCTACCTGTTTTTGCTGCGCCACAGACGATTCAAGACCTATTTTAAAGGGCTGTCAGTTTGTTATAAACGACAACGACTTGTGCGTGACCTCTCTCGACGGTTTCCGCCTTGCGACAATTAAGGGACAAGTTGTTTCGGCTACGGGAAGTATGGAAATAATATGTCCTGCGAGAACGCTTTCAGAAATAGAAAAAATGATACCCGACAGCGACGAAAACACTCAAATTTTTATTCAGCGCGGTATGATTTTGGTTTCTTGCGACAATACCGTTTTGACGTCGAGATTATTCGGCGGAGATTTTATTAAAAAGGACAATATAATCCCCAAAAGCTTTATAACTACGGTTACGGTCGAAAAGGATTTGTTGAAGGCAAGTATCGAGCGCGCTGCAATTCTTGTCAGAAACGATAAAAACAGCCTTATTGTGTTAGATATCGGCGGAGATAAAATCGAAATTTCGTCCGTTTCGGAAATAGGCAGCGTTCAGGAACCCGTAAAAGCCGAGATAACCGGCAAAGACGTGCGCATTGCAATGAACTCGAAGTATATTTTAGACGCGGTAAACGCGCTCAACGAGGATAAAATTTGCCTTTCCTTCAACAACGGAATACAGCCGTTTATCTGCCAGAACGCAGAAAATAAGGACAAGTTGTATTTGATTTTACCTGTCAGAACAAATAATGCTTGACAGAAAATAATTTTTAATTATATAATAAGTGGGTATTTTGAGAAAAAACTACATTTAAGAGGTAAAAATAATTATGAAAAGGACTTATCAGCCCAAAAAAAGACAGAGAAGCAAGGTTCACGGTTTCAGAAAGAGAATGTCGTCTACGGCAGGTAGAAAAGTACTGAAGAGAAGAAGAAATAAGGGCAGAAAGAAGCTCACCGCTTAATTTGCTTGAATTTTTGTGAAATATCTGAGAATAAAAAAAAATACAGACTTTCAAAAATTGTTTCAAAGGGGAAAAAAAGTATTTTCCCCTAATATTACGTTATTGTATTTCCCCTCTAACGCGCTGAGTATGGGCGTTGCGGTATCTAAAAAACACGGAAAAGCAGTCAAGCGCAACAGAATAAAGCGGCTTTTAAGGGCGGTTTTTTCGGACAACTGTCAACTTTTGGACAAGCAGTATTCGATAATTTTAATACCTAAAGTTGCAGAGGAGTATTCATATAAGACCTTTGAAAAGAGCATAAAAATTTGCTTTAAAAAAGTAAAAGAATGCAAAAATTAAAAAAAATTATTAAAAAATTGCGAAAAAAGGTCTTTAAACCGTATATAAAGGGGTTTTTGATGCGGCTTATAGTGCTGTATCAACGGCACATTTCAAAGGGCACTTGCCTGTACGAGCCGACGTGTTCCGAGTACGCAAAGCGCGCTATAAACAATAAAGGCGTAATTTTGGGGATAATTTTGGGTTGTTGGCGCATTTTGCGCTGTAATCCTCTATCCAAAGGCGGCTACGACCCTCCGCCCGAGCGCAGAAGCGTAAAATGGGTGCTTTAAACGGTAAATAATTCAATTGGTATGAACATTTCAAATATATTGGAGATATCCAAAATATTCAATTCATTCGGCGTGGATAAGATTCCTTCGGTTCCGCTCGATTGGATAGGCAGTATAATAGGTTGGATATTCGATTTATTTTCAAACTTTTACGGAGCTGTGGCGCTGGGCGTCATAGTGTTTACATTATGTTTGAAAACACTTGTGCTTCCTCTCGACATTTATTCGAGGGTAAAGACAAAAAAGCAGTCGCTTCTTATGAAAAAGATGAAGCCGCAGATGGAAAAGCTTAAAAAACAGTACGCCAACGACGAAAAAATGTACCAGCAAAAGGTGGCGGAGCTGCAAAAAGCAAACGGTTTTTCCCCCATCGGCGCATGCTTGCCGATGATAGTTTCGCTTATCATATTCATGACGGTGTTTTCGTCGTTTTCGGTATATTCCAACTACGCAACTTTGAAGAATTATAACGAAATGGTCGGCGCATACAATTCAAGCGTCGAAGTTTACGTTCAGACGGGAGAAAACGACACAAACGAGCAGTTTTTATTGGGAAAAGACAACAATTATCAGTGCGATTTCGGCAAATTTGCCGATTTTTACGCTACCCAAGACGAAGAATTCAACGTCGAAGAATTTGCGGCTATGGATGAAAACGCAAAGTGGGAAGTAGTGATAGACTTTGTTCAGCTCGGCGCAAGAGAAGCCGTAGTCGATTGGTATGAAGAGAACAAGGTAGCCACGGAATTCGGCTGGATAGGCAACATGTGGTATCCCGACTCGTATTTCAACAAAAAGGTACCTTCGTATTCGGATTTTGCGTCGTCGGTTTCGAGGGCGCTCGGTTCAAGCAACAACGCCAACTATGAGTTAGGTTACAACGAGGTAACTTATAACTTATCCGAGCAAAAGCAAACCCCCAACGGATATTTCGTGTTGATAGTGCTGTCAATCGGCTTTATGCTGTTGCAGCAGTTTATAATGATGCGCACGCAAAAGGATACAAACGAGCTTGCAACGGTCGACGGCAGCGGCGCTTCGGCCAATAAGTGGATGATGATTATAATGCCTATAATGTTCGGTATATTCTCGTTCTTCTACTCGGCGGCGTTCTCGGTATATATGATTACCAACACTTTCTACGGGCTTATTACGACGCTTATAATAAACAAGATAGTTACGGTTAAATTTGAAAACAGAAATGACGACGACAACTCATACAGGCCGTCAAAGAATGCAAAGAGGTTAAAATAATGGAAGAAAAGTATATTTTCACGGCAAAATCGGTGGACGAAGCGCTGGATTTGGGCTTGCAGGAGCTTAATCTTACGCTCGACGAAGTTGAATACGAAGTTTTGGAAGAGGGAAAAAAGAAGCTGTTCGGCTCGGTCAAGGCTAAGATAAGAATTATCCCCAAGACGGAGGAAGTTGCCGCCGATGACGACGCAAAGAGAACTGCCGTTTTTATCGACGGACTATTGAAAATTATAGGCATAAACGGCACAAGCGAAGTTAGCGACAGCGATGAAAACTTTACAATAAATATAAAGTGTGAAAATTCGGCGCGCGTTATCGGCAAGCGCGGCGACGTGCTCGACGCAATTCAGTGCATAGCCGGCGCAGTCGCAAATATCGGCAAGGACGAGTATAAAAAGGTTGTTGTCGATTGCGAAAATTACCGCGCACAGCGCGAACAGACTTTAAGGGATTTGGCTGTCAAGCTTGCAAAAAAAGCCGTTGAAACGGGCAGAAAAATGATTTTAGAGCCTATGTCCCCCTATGAAAGGCGCATAATTCACGCCGCACTTTCGGACAACACCGAGGTAAAAACGGCTTCCGAGGGCAGAGAACCCAACAGATACATTGTAGTAATTCCCAACAATGCAAAGCCCTACGACAAGGGCGTACGCTTCGGGGAGAGGCGCGGCGAAAGAAGCGGCGCAAGACGCGAAAGGGGCAACCGCAGCTCCCGTTTCGGCGAACGCGGGGAAAGACGCGAGCGCAGCGACAGGGGCGGCAATTACGGAGAAAGACGCGGCGGAGCAAGAAACAGCGGCGCAAAACGCGCCAAGAAGGAAATTTACTTTGGTACTTTTCTCGGTAACAGCAACGATTTAAAAAAAGACGACAGATAAAAGAGAACAGTTATAAAAAAACACGCGCATTCATTTGCGCGCGTTTTTTTATTCTTCTTCTTTATCCGATTGATTATTTAATTTATCCATAATATCAAAATTATCAGGATTATCGGGATTATCTGAAAATAACATAAGGGATAACGTTATCCTTCGAAAAAAATTTTTCACCTTTTTATAAAAGCTTCTCCACTCGCTGCAGGTGTCCTTTTCGTGCACAGCATATACGCCCCTTTGATTTTGTTCGTAATTGCTGCATACGCCGGTATGAAATTTTCTTGAAGAATTGTTTGCATGATGGTCGTTATAATGCCGACAATTCATGCATATTTTTTCTTCCACTTTCATATACTACCTCTACAAGTGTTTTTTATTAGTTTACACGATTTTATATTAGTTGTCAAGCTTTTAAATTATTTTATGTTATCATCTATTTATGAAACCGTTAAAAACAAGTATCAGTATAACCATTGATGAAGATTTATTGGAAAGGGTAAAGATAGAAGCGGAAAAAGACGACCGTTCCGTTTCGCAATTTATCAATATTATTTTAAAGAACTATATTAAAAATTTAGACGAAGAGTAAATAAACACCGCTTTGCAGATATCTGCAAAGCGGTGTTTTAAATTAATCGTTTTTATCGGTTGATTTTTTTGCGGGTTTTTTAACTGCCGAGCACTTGCTTTTAAGCGTTTCAAGGCAATCCCAAAGCTCTTGGGGAATTCTGTCCTTAATGGTGCCCTTGTAATAGCCCTCTATTTCGTCGGCTTCTTTAAGCCACTTGTCTGCGTCGATTTCAAGAATTTCTTTCAAGTCGTCGACGGTAAACTTTTTACCCTTTTTAATTTCATAGTCGAGGTCGGTAAGGTCGATATCCTCGGCGCGGGGAACAAAGCCTACGGGCGTTTCAACAGCGTCAGCCTTATTCTCGCAACGCTTCAAAATCCATTCGAGAACGCGCATATTGTCGCCGAAGCCGGGCCACATAAAGTTGCCGTCTTTGTCGCATCTGAACCAGTTTACGTTGAAAATTTTGGGGGGATTTGTTACTTTCGCGCCCATTTCAATCCAGTGAGCAAAGTAATCTCCCATATGATAGCCCGTAAAAGGCTTCATTGCCATGGGATCGTGGCGGAGAACGCCCGTCGCGCCCGTTGCCGCAGCCGTCGTTTCGGAGGACATTGCCGAGCCGATAAATACGCCGTGGTTCCAATCCCTTGCTTCATAAACGAGGGGAGTGGTGGAAGCGCGTCTGCCGCCGAAGATAATTGCCGAAAGGGGAACGCCTCTCTTCGAGTCGAACTCGGGAGAAACGCAGGGGCAGTTTGTCGCAGGCGCCGTAAATCTCGAGTTGGGATGAGCCGCGCAGGTCGACTTATCCTTTTTGTCGAATTTTGCGGGGTCCCAAGGCTTACCCGTCCAATCTATGCAGTGCTCGGGCAATTCCTTTGAAAGTCCCTCCCACCAAACGGTCATATTGTCGGTATTGAGCGCAACGTTTGTAAAAATGGTGCCGCGCTGTGTCGATTTAAGCGCGTTGTAGTTTGAGTGTTCGTTCGTGCCGGGGGCTACGCCGAAGAAGCCGTTTTCGGGGTTTACAGCCCAAAGTCTGCCGTCCTCTCCGCGCCTTATCCAGGCAATGTCGTCGCCCACGGTTTCAATTTTATAGCCCTTTTCAAGGTAGTGCTTGGGCGGAATAAGCATTGCAAGGTTGGTCTTGCCGCAAGCCGAGGGGAAAGCCGCCGCAACGTACTTTTTTTCTCCGTCGGGATAGGTAACGCCGAGTATAAGCATATGCTCTGCCATCCAGCCCTCGTTTTTGCCGAGATAGGAAGCAATGCGCAGTGCAAAGCACTTTTTGCCGAGCAACACGTTGCCGCCATAAGCCGAGTTTACAGAAATAATGGTGTTATCCTCGGGGAAGTGCATTATATATCTCTTGTCCGCGTCAACGTTGCATTTTGCGTGGAAGCCTTTTATAAAGTCTCCGTCCTTGCCAAGCGCGTCAAGGCACTGCTTGCCTACGCGAGTCATAATGTTCATATTAAGTACAACGTAGATAGAGTCGGTAACCTCAATGCCGATTTTTGCAAAACTGCTGCCCACTACGCCCATGGAATAGGGGATAACGTACATAGTTCTGCCCTTCATCGAGCCCCTTGCAATTTCATTTGCAAGCTCGTAAGCCTGACGGGGATCCATCCAATAGTTGTTGGGGCCGGCGTCGTCGCGGTTTTTGGTGCAGATAAAAGTTCTGTCCTCAACGCGCGCAACGTCGTTTACTTTGGTGCGGTGAAGGTAGCAGTCGGGCAAGAGCTGTTCGTTGAGTTTAATAAGCTCTCCGCTTTTAACCGCCTCCTCTTTTAACGCTGCTATCTGTTTTGCGCTGCCGTCAATCCAAACTATTTTGTCGGGCTGCCCGAGCTTTGCGCTCTCTTCAACAAACTCAAGTACCTTTGAGTTTTTAGTCAATGCCATAATAATAACTCCTTAAAAAATTCAAAACTCTTACAAATACTATTATATTATAATAATGCGAAAAAATCAAACATATTTGAACGTATAATACTTAAATAAATTTGTTTATTCTACATATTATTACATATTTATATAATATTTTCGCATACGCATAAAGTAAAATAATATGAAAGAATAATTTGAGGGTTGCTCTATGGCTTATACCAAAAATATAGCCGTCATCAAGGGGATTAAAGACGGATTTTCTTCCGACGGCGGCGCGCTGTCGGGGCTTGTAAAAGCCGAAAAGTACGGGCGCGAGCTTAAAATAGAGGTTTCGTTTTTAAACTTTGCGCCGCTTACCGACGGCAGGTTTGTCTGCGCCGTGACCGACGGTAGAAATACCGTAGTCGTCGAAAACGGGTATTTCGAAGGCGCAAGCGAGGTGGATACGGGGCGTGGTTTTGCCGCGCTTATCTGCTATGTAAACGGCGCTGTTTTTCCCGTTGCCTCGGCAATATGCGGCAATTACCATTATGCCGTGATAGCTTTAAAGGAAGAAGTCGAAAAGCTCGAAAACCTGAAAACACCCAAAAAAAACGCCGATTACGAGGACGAGGCTATTGCGGAGGACAACTATTATGAATACGAAAATAATGAAGGCGATGATACTGTACGCTCGAATAAAGCGCAAGAGAAAGACGGGCAAAAATCTGGGCAAAATGCGCAGGCTGTTGGCGCTGTCGAAGAAGAGCAAAGCAGCCTAAAAAGCGAGTTGCCCCCCGAATATGCCGCGTTTAAAGGGCTTTCGGGCGGAGCTTTTTACGAAAAAACCAAAGAAGAGATTGAAAATATATTCAAACAATACCCCCGTGAAGAGCAGCTTGAAAAGCTTATCGAAGGTTCGAAGTGGGTTAAAATAACTTACGGCGGAGAGTATTTTTATGTGTTCGGCGTGCTATATTCGGGGGGCAATGCAGAATATCTCTGTTACGGCGTGCCCACAAATCAAAGCAAAACTCCGCCCGAAAGTATGAAGGAGCTGGCGTCGTTTATCCCTCTGGACGAGGGAGAGCGGGACAGGGGATATTGGGTGATGTATCAGGACGCAAACACGGGCGCGGCAATAAAGATAAAAAGCGTTTAGTAACAGTTGCATTTTTCCGCCGTCAGGCGTATAATTGTTTCTATGTTGCAAATTTATCTTAAAGTACTGATAATTATGTCTGTGTTCGCGGCGTTCGCTATTCCGGGCTACGCGCTTAAAAAAGCCAAAATGATAGGTGAGGGCGGCACGCTTACGCTGTCAAACCTATTGCTTTACGTTTGTCAGCCGGCGCTCGCAATAAATGCGTTTTGCGTGTTTTCGGATGAGGAATGGCAAATGGTGCAAGACGTCGGCTTCCTCGCGCTTTTAAAAAATTTCGGCATTTGTGCCGCCGTTTCGCTGCTTGCGTTGGTTGCAATGTTCGGGCTGTGCAAGCTGGTGTTTTTAAAGTCGAAGGACAGGCGCGAGGCGGACGTCTACTCGTACATAGCCGTGTTTTCCAACTGCGGTTTTTTCGGCGTGCCGTTTGTGGAGATGTTTACCGACGGCAATCCGCTTGCGGTAATGTACGTTATGGTGTTCAACATTGTGTTTATGGTGCTGTGTTGGACGCTGGGCGTTGCGCTTATTACGGGCAGTTTTAATAAAGTAAGCGTCAAAAAAGTGCTTTTGAACCCTGCAATTATCGCAATAGCAGTTGCGCTATTGCTGTTTTTTGTACCGCAAATAAATGTGTTTATGTATAAGCAGGTCAAGGAACTTGCAATTTTGCCCGAGTATCTCGCAGTTATGACCGCGCCGCTTTCAATGCTTATTGTCGGGATACGCGTTGCCGAAAGTTCACCCAAACAGCTATTTTGCAAAAGAGGGGTGTACGTTGCCGGCGCGCTCAGGCTTATTGTCGCGCCCTTTTTAACGCTGCTTGTTTCGCTGCCGTTTTGGAGCTTGCTAGGCAGCGGTGCGGAAAACGGATTCGAAGAGTTCGTATATCTCGCGCCCGTAATCGCAATGGCAATGTCGCCTGCGGCGTCGGTTGTGGCAATGGCGGAAACTTTCGACGGGGACAGGCAAACGGCGACTTCGGCGTTTGTGACCGTAACGCTTTTAAGCGTAATAATAATTCCGCTTGTAATTTCCGCCGTTATGGCAATTTGCGGAGTATAATTATTTAAAAAAGCGACGTCCTTCGAACGTCGCTATTTATTTGCCGCAATTTTTATTTAATCGAAGCTTTTCATAAACAAAACAGTCGAGTTCCTCGTCGTACTCTCTGCCACGAGTATACCCGCATTTTTCAAAAAACTTCTGCGCGCCTTCGCAAGGCATCGCGTAACAGCGCTCGATTCCGCTCTCTTTCAGCTTCATTTCCGCGGTAAACAGCAAAAATTTGCCCAGCCCGTTTAGTCTGTGCGCGGGGGAAACGTAAATTTCGCGGATATCTCCCCAGCCCTCTTTTTTGTTCCACTCGTTGTCGATATCGTCTTTTTGGTAAATTACAAACCCGACGTAAGTCTGCCCGTCCTTTAAGATATCAATGTGTAAAAGTCCGGCTAAAAGGTCGGGTATGACGTAATCCGCCAAAAGGTGGGGGACGTCCTCGTCGCACTCAAGCTCGGTGTAGTAGTCCGAAAACAGCCTTTCAAACTCGGCTTTTGCGTCGTCGCGAAGGGGGGATACGGTCAACATAAATTAATTCTCCTAAAAATATAGCGAGGACGTGCGTCCTCGCTTAAATTCAATTATTCGGCAGCGGGATAAATGGAAACCTGTTTGCCGTCTCTGCCGACTCTCTCAAACTTGACGTTGCCGTCAATGAGCGCAAACAATGTGTCGTCCTTGCCGATACCTACGTTGTTGCCGGGCTTGAATTTGGTGCCGCGCTGTCTTACAAGAATGTTTCCTGCAAGCACAAACTGACCGTCGGCACGCTTAACGCCGAGCATTTTCGGGTTACTGTCTCTGCCGTTGTGCGACGAACCCGTTCCTTTTTTATGAGCGAATAATCTTATAAAAAACATAAACTTGCAACCTCCTCAATTACTCAGCCTTGTTATCTTCGACAGCAGGCTGTTCCTCGGTCTTTTTAGCAGTCTTTCTGGTAGTCGTTTTCTTTGCGGCGGGTTTTTTAGCGCCTTCCGCAACGTCTCCGATAGCCGTAACCTTGACCTCGGTATAGGGTTGTCTGTGACCCTGCTTCTTTCTCTCGTTCTTCTTGGGCTTGTACTTGAACACGATAATCTTCTTATCCTTGCCCGAAGAAACGATTTCGGCCTTAACCTTCAAGCTTTCGACTTCCTTGCCGACCGAAACACCGTTCTCGTCGGATGTGAGAAGTACGGGAAACTCGACTGTGTCGCCTATGTTGCCCTTGACCTTTTCGACCTTTACCAAGTCGCCGACGCAAGCCTTATACTGCTTGCCGCCGTTTTCAAAAATTGCGTACATTTAAAGTACCTCCTCTAACCAGTCTCGCCGAATCACGGGCGGCGCAAAGCGCACTTTAAAAAGCCCTGTCCGAGCGGCTCGATATTTAATTTAACACACGCGACAGATAAAAGTCAAGCGTTTTATGTGCGTATCGGGGTATAAAATTGCCGTTTTGGCAGATATTATTATAAAGCGGTTATTTGCCGCGAGGGAGCTTTTATGGAAGAAATTAAACAAGACAGTGAAATTTTAGCGGAAATTTACCGCAACGCACAGCTTGCTCTTACCTCTATTTCGGACATTTTGCCGGAAATAGATGACGTCGGCATTAAGGAAGAAATTTTAAGACAGCACGAAGAGTACGAGCGCATCTGCGGTGAGGCGGCTCATCTTGCGCACAAGTTCGACTTTGAATTAAAGTCGCCCGGACCCGTAAAAAAGGCTATGATGTGGAGCGCAATTAAAATGGGCACGGCAAACGACAACTCGGCTCAAAATATCGCGCAGATGATGATACGCGGCACGGTAACGGGGCTTACAAGCCTTAAAACTTCGCTTACCGACGGCGGACAGCATATGGACGAAGAAATCAAAAAGCTTTTGTGCGAACTCATCGATTTGGAAGAGGGGTTTGAAGAAAAGCTTAAAACATTCCTCTAAACGCCAAAAAACAAGGCATATATAGGGGGTAATTTAAAAAGCGCGGCATAACGCCGCGCTTTTTTACGACAATTTAACCGCGTCGTCGGGTATGTCGAACTCGTCCGCACGGTAGTTTATAAGCTGTTCGTGATATGTTCTGTGAGGCACCGCGTAAATCGGAAGACCCAAACTCTTCAAATTATCGGTAAACGCGCGCCAATCAAGCATATATAGCAGTATATCGCGGTTCATATCGACGCGCAAAGCCTTTGCGCCCTCTGCAATAAAGTTTAAAACCTTTGCTCTCAACCCGAAAAGAATGTACTCGGCGGTAATCGTGTAGCCTGCTTCGTTGCAATATTTGCAGGGCTTTGTAATAAGCGAAAGCGGACTTGCGCCCATTCTCTTTCTAGTAAACTCCACAAGCCCGAATTTAGACATCGGGGAAACGTCGCACTTGGCATTGTCGTCTTTAAGCGCGCGTTCAAGCTCGTCTACAAGGGCCTTGTTGTGCGCCGTGCTCGTCATATCGATAAAGTCGACAACAATAATTCCGCCTATATTTCTGAGCCGAACCTGACGCGCAATCTCGCGCGCCGCCATAATGTTTGTATGGTAAACTGTCTGTTCGCGGTTGTAGTCCCCCGTAAATTTGCCCGTGTTTACGTCGATAACCGTCAAAGCTTCCGTCTTTTCGATTATTATATACGCGCCGTTTTCAAGCTCTACGCGGGGAGAGGCAATGGTCATAATTTGCGCCGAAATGCCCGTTTCTTCAAGCATATCCCTGCCCGTATCGTGCAGTCGCACGCTTCTTTTGGTGTGCGTCGGATATAAATTTACTATGCTTTCGACCTGCTCTTTAAGTTTTTTGTTGCCTACTATTATTTCTTCGATATCCGTAAACAAAATGTCGCGCAAAACCTTTACGGGCAAAGCCGAATCGGTATATAAAAGCTCCCCGACCTGGGCAGATTTAAACTTTTCTATAACCTCGTTATACAGGTTTTTTAGATAGGTGTATTCATATTTTACTTCGTTGCGTTTGGCGTAGGGACCGGCTGTGCGGACAACAATGCCCTCGTCCTCGCATTTGAGGCGTTTGGCTAAAAACATGAGGTTGCGCCGCAGTTCATCGTCGGCAATCTTGCGCGAAACGCCCACAAAAGGGGTGTTGGGCATATATATTATACATTTGCCGATAAACGAGGGGCGCGCCGTGACCTTTGCTCCCTTTTTTCCGACGGGCAGTTTTGTTACCTGAACGAGAATTTCATCTCCCTCTTTTAAGGTGGAAAAGACGTCGGGGGCGGCGCCGACGTCGTAATTTTCGCTGTCGGGCAGGGCGTCGTCGGTGGAAAGAAAGCAGTTGCGCTGCAATCCGCAGTTTACAAAAATAGCCTGCATTCCCGGTAAAATGCTCTCGATACGTCCCTTATAGACGTCTCCCACGTTGCAAGTGTCGGTGTTTTTTTCAAATTTAAACTCGCAGACTTTTCCGTTTTCTGCAATGGCAGACATAGTATATCCGCAATAACTGTCGAAATACAGACTTTTTTTAGCCATAATCCCTCACTTGACTTTTAATATTATCCGTCTGTGAACACACAACAAGTATTATAATATTTAATTGAGAAATTATCAATAAAAAAAGGGGGTTAAAGTTGACTTTTGGTAAATAATGGGATATAATTAAAACATTGTTAAGGAGAAATCTGCTATGAAAATCGATTTTAAAGGTATAACGGGCGAAGAAATTTCGTTCAAACTCAACAGGGTAAAAATTGCTCCCGACGATAAGTTGGACATAAAGCCCCAATTTTCGCGTCAGGTAAGAAAGGTTACCGGTAACGACAAACTCAATTTTGTCGCGCTTTCAGTCAAGATAGAGAGTACGGAGGAAGAGCCCAAACCCTTCAACGTAAACGTTACGCTTGTTGGCGTGTTCGAAGTGGAGGATATGAAGGGCGCCGCAGACGAAAGAAAGTTTGTTGTAGAGGCAACCAAGCTTGTATATCCCTACCTTCGCGCAACGGTTACAAACCTTACGGCAAGCGCCTATATCGCGCCTTTGAATTTGCCCGTAATAAGCGGACCTATCTTCCCCGAGGACAGGGATCAGTTTGCTTTTACCGCAGGCGGAGAACTCAATTAAAATTTAAAACAAAACGCACCGTTGAAAGAAAACTTTCAACGGTGCCTTTTTTATTTCAGTCCTTTAAAGGGTTTAAATATAATAAGCGAGTATATGCAAAAAAGTGCCGATACCGCGCATATCCCTTCGAATACGCGTATCGCAGTGGCGTTCCCGAACATAAAAAACGATAAAAGATCAAAGCCGGAAAAAGCCGTTACACCCGCGCATATGCCCAGGATAATGAGGTTTGCAACGCATAAATAACAGGTAAATTTCATATCTTAATTATGTGAAAAATCCATAATATTATACGGTTATATTGTCTAAAACCAGCTTGTCGAATTCGGGCGTTTCGGTAAAGTCGCGCACGGTAAACTTGACGGTGCGAAACTTTGCGTAATTGAAGATATGCGTCTTTAAAACAATGGGTGTGGAAATATCCAGCTCTTCGCAAATATCTGAAAGATACTCGAAAAATTGCGAGTATGTAAATTTATCGTCGCGCTCGTAGGTAATTTGCTTTAATATTTTTTCACCTTTTATAACTTTAGCCCAAATTCTAAACATAATCACATTATACCAAATACGGCTTTTCAAATCAAGCATATTCGTCAAATTACACGCTTTTATAAAATTAAAAGAAACGGCGTTTGGGCGTTATATATTTGACAAAGCCGAAATATTACTATATAATATAGTCGAAAAGCCGAAAAATTGTGCGGCAAAAATGTGGTTCTCCGAACAGGGGAATCACTTTACTTATAAATCAGGAGAATATAAATGACTGAACTTATTGTAATGACGCAAAAGAACTATGAGGATTTGAAAAAAGAACTTGAGTATCTCGTCAAAGTAAAACGCCCCGAAATTATCGAGCGTATATCGGAAGCGCGCAGCCACGGCGACCTTTCCGAAAACGCCGAGTACGACGCAGCTCGCGAAGAACAGCGCTCTAACGAGGGCAAAATTGCGGAAATAGAGTATAAAATCAAAAACGCGGATATCCGCGAAGAAATTTCGGATACAAGCTATATCCACCTCGGCAGCGTCGTTACCGTTTACGACGAGGATTTGGAAGAGGAGCAGACCTATTCTATAACTTCCGTCACGGAGGTGGACGCCATGGCAAATAAAATTTCGGTCGACTCCCCCGTCGGCAAGGCTCTTTTGAGAAAAAAAGTCGGGGAAACGGCTACCGTTGCCTGCCCCGACGGTTCGGACTACGTGCTTAAAATATTAAAAATCAACTAAGGATACTACTATGCAGGAAAATAATTTGCCTCTTACCGAAGAGGAGGAACAGTTGAAGCTTGCCGAACAGGCAAGAATAAGAAGGGAAAAGCTTGCAAAGCTTACCGAGGAGGGCAATAACCCCTTTGTCAAGGTAAGCTATGAGGTTACGGAAAATTCCGCAAGCGTCAAAGCTAAGTTCGAAGAGCTTGAAGGCAAGGAGGTAAGTATTGCCGGCAGGCTTATGTCAAGGCGCATAATGGGTAAAGCCTCGTTTTCGCATATTCAGGACAGGGACGGGCTGTTGCAAATCTACGTCAAGCGCGACGACGTGGGGGAAGATACTTACGCCGCCTTCAAAAAGGACTACGATTTGGGGGATATCGTCGGTATCCGCGGCTATGTGTTTAAGACTCAGACGGGGGAAATATCCGTTCATTGCACGCACATCGAAATGCTTACGAAATGTTTGCTTCCCCTACCCGAAAAGCAGCACGGGCTGACCAACTCCGATATACGTTACAGACAGCGCGACCTCGATTTGATAGTAAATCCCGAGGTCAAGACGGCGTTTATAAAGCGTTCGCAAATTTTGCGCGAGATACGCGCCTTTCTCGATAACAGAAATTTCCTCGAAGTGGATACTCCCGTCCTCACGCCGATAGAGATTGGCGCGGCGGCGCGTCCCTTCAAAACAAGACACAACGCGCTCGATATAGACATGTATTTGCGTATAGAAACCGAGCTGTATTTGAAACGCTTGATTGTCGGCGGACTTGAAAGGGTCTACGAAGTGGGCAGAATTTTCCGCAACGAGGGAATGGATGCATACCATAACCCCGAGTTTACCACCGTTGAGGTTTATCAGGCATATTGCGACTATTTTGCAATGATGCAGCTTGTCGAGGATTTATATACAACGGTTGCTTTAAAGGTTTGCGGCACTACCGATATTACCTATCAGGGCACCGAGCTTCATCTCGGCGGACCCTGGACGAGAATGACAATGAAGCAAGCCGTAAAAAAATACTCGGGCGCGGACTACGACGAGTGGAAAACCGACGCCGAAGCGCGCGAGGTTGCAAAAAAACTCGGTGTTGCGGTCGAAGAAGGGGAAAGTGCTACAAAGGGGCACGTTCTTATCGCTCTTTTCGACGCGTTTGTCGAGGACAAGCTTATTCAGCCCACTTTTATTTACGATTATCCCGTCGAAAACTCTCCGCTTGCCAAGCGAAAAGAGGACGAACCCATGTTTACGCAGAGGTTCGAGTACTTTATTTGCGCTCACGAATTCGGCAACGCGTTCTCCGAGCTGAACGACCCCATCGACCAGAAACAGCGTTTTGTTAAACAGGTCGAAGCGAAGCGCGCGCAGGAAAAGGGCTGTAATGCGCAAATTGACGAAGAATTTATTACCGCGCTTGAATACGGTTTGCCCCCCACGGGCGGTCTTGGCTTCGGCGTTGACAGGCTTGTCATGCTGTTGACCGACAGCGCGACTATCAGGGACGTACTCTTGTTCCCCACAATGAAGCCTAAAAAATAGTGAGATTATTGCATAGTCGCAACTTGTTGAGTTGTCGTTTAACGAGAGGTTGGATATTATGTATGAATATTTTATTTATTCACAATTAAAGAAATATGCAAAAGCCGACAAATCCTTTCATATGCCCGGGCACAAGGCAAGGGGGGATTTCAAGTCCAAATTCGGCGTTGCGCAGTTGGACGTAACCGAGCTTTCATATAGCGATAACCTCCTTTGCCCGACGGGCGTAATTGCAGCCGCGCAAAAAGATATTGCCGAAATTCTCGGCGCCGATAAAAGCTATATTTTGACCGACGGCTCGTCGTCGGGAATTTTGTCGATGCTTTACGCCGTTCGCAAAATGGGCGCAAAAATAATCGTTGTCCGCAACAGCCATCAAAGCGTATGGAACGCCTGCAAGCTGTTCGGGCTTGAGCCCGTTATCGTTCAGGGGGAATATAAAGACGGAGTTATGCTTCCTCCCGACGTTTCGCTTATCGAAAAACTTGTTTCAAACGACAAAACTATTTTGGGTATGCTTATAACCTCCCCCGACTACTACGGCAACATTGCGCCGCTTGGCGGATACAGCGAGGTTTTAAAGAAGTATTCTCGCCTTTTGTTGGTTGACGGCGCGCACGGCGCGCATCTCGCTTTTGAACCGTTAAAACGGGGATATGCGGGGGTCTACGCGGATATTTGGGTTGACGGAGTGCATAAAACCTTGCCGGCAATGACGCAGGGTGCACTTCTTAACGTCAGGGGTGCAAAGCTTGTTCCGCTTGTGGAAGAGGCGGTAAAAATATTCAGAACAACTTCCCCCGGCTTCCCCATAATGGCTTCGGTGGAGTATGCGGTAAAGTATATTAAAAACAATCCCAAGGTTTTGGAAGAGGCTAAGGCAGCCGTCGAAACCTTTAAATCGAAGTGTCCGCTCGGCGTATATCCGTCGGAGGATTGGACTAAGCTTGCCGTTGACTTCGAGTCGATAGGGGTTTCGTCCGACGACGCGGCTAAAATGCTTGAAAAGAAAGGCATATATGCCGAGCTTTCGGACGGAAAGTATATATTATTCTATCTTTCCCCAATGACTAATCTTTCGGATATGAACGGGCTTTTATCGGCGTTAGGCACGGTTATGGCAAGCAAAAAGCTTAAAAAAGCGTTTGTTGCAAAGCCCGTCTTGCCCGTTTTAGACAGGACGTACAGCTTTCAGTATGCGTTAAAGCAAAAGCACGAGCTTGTGCCGCTCAATCAGGCGGTCGGCAGAATGTGTGCAGGCAACGCCGGAATCGTGCCGCCCTGCACTCCTGTGATTATTATAGGAGAAATTATTACGGAAGCCGCCGTAAAAGTGCTTCAAAGCGCAAAAAACACCTACGGCATTACGGGCGGAAAAGTTTTGGTGGTTAAAAAATGAGGGGCAAATTTGTAACGTTCGAGGGGTGTGAGGGCTCGGGCAAAAGTACGCAGCTAAGGCTTTTATCCGAATATCTCTCCTCGTTGGGCGTCGATTTTATTTTAACGCGCGAGCCGGGCGGCAGTAAAATTTCCGAGGAAATACGCAAAATTATCTTGAACGGCAAAAATGTGGAAATGTGCGACGAATGCGAGGCGCTTTTATACGCCGCGGCAAGAATTCAGCATTTACGAGAAACGGTAGCGCCGGCGTTGGAGTCGGGGAAGCTTGTAATTTGCGACAGGTACGTCCACTCGTCGCTAGCGTATCAGGGCTATGCGAGGGGGCTTTCGGTGCAGTATATCAGCGAGATAAACAGGGTCGCTTTGGAAAGTTACCCCCCGGATATAACCGTTTTTCTCGATATTTCTCCCGTTGCGGCGTTCAAGCGAAAGCACGGCGCGGACAGGGACGACAGAATCGAAAATTTAGGGCTTGAATTTCACGAAAAGGTGTATCGAGGCTATAAGCGGCTTTTGGACAAAGACCCGTATATATGTGCCGTTGACTGCGGCGGAAGCAAGTATGAAACGGCGGAAAAAATCAAAAACTTATTAATAGAAAGGCAAATAATTACTTAGGTGGAACAGCTTTTAAAGGGAACAACGGCATACAAAATTTTAGAGGGCGACTGTGATGCGGACAAGCTTTCGCACGCATATATGCTTGACTTTCCCGACTTGAAAAATCTAAAAGCCGCACTCGTTATTTTTGCGTTGCGCTTTTTCGGGGCAAGGACGGGCACGTCGCTGTACCAAAGAATTATAAACGAAAGCTACACCGATTTAAAGATATATCCGAGCGAGGGAAAAAAGCTTGACGCGCAGACTGTCGGGCAGCTTTTGGAGGATAGCGCTATGCGCCCCATAGAGGGCGATAAAAAGCTGTACGTCATAGTCGGGTTCGACGGAGCTTCCGCACTCATTCAAAACAAGCTTTTAAAGACGCTGGAAGAGCCGCTTTCGGGTGTGCATTTTTTGCTTGGCGTAACCTCGCTTGCGCCCGTTCTCGATACGGTAAAATCGCGGGTAAAACTGCTTGAAATTCCGCCCTTTACCGAGTCGCAGATATTCGAAGTGCTGGAGCGCGACGGGCACAAGCAGATAAACGAAGCTGCGGCAAAGAGCGCAAACGGTGTTTTGGGCGTTGCGCAGAATATGGCGTCGGGCGGCTGGTTTGAAGCCGTCTTGCAGGGTGCGCGCGAGATTTGCAATGTAAAAAACGTATCCGAGATAGGAGCAATTGCCTACAAATACGGGGATACCAAATATAAAAACGAGCTATTAAACGAAATGCAGCGGTTGTATTTTACGGCGCTGAAAGAGGGTACGGGGCTGCCGCTTTGTCGCGGCGCGCTCGTTTATGCGCTTGAAAATATAACCAAAGCGTTTGCCGACGTCAAGTTCAACGCGTTTTTTCAGGGGCTTTTATACGACTTTATGCTAAGGGTCGTCAAGGAGAACAACAGATGGCAGAAATTACAGCAGTAACTTTTAAACCGGGCGGCAAGGTGTATTACTTTGCTCCGGGCAACGGAGAATACAGCGTGGGTATGGGCGTGGTCGTTGAAACGGCGCGCGGCATAGAATACGCGACGGTTGTCATTCCCAAATGCGAAATGGCGGACGAAAAGCTTGTCCAGCCCTTAAAACCTATTCTACGCATTGCCACCCAACGCGACGAGGAAACTCACAGGAGAAACAACGAGCGCAAGGGCGAGGCTATGGAGACGGTTAAGGAGAAAATTGCAAAATACAACCTCGAAATGAAGCTTATCGACTGCGAGTTTGCTTTTGACGGCTCTAAGGCGGTGTTCTATTACTCCGCTCCACAGCGCGTCGACTTCCGCGAGCTTGTGAAGGACTTGTCCTCGACATTTCATTTGAGAATAGAGTTGAGGCAGGTCGGCATACGCGACGAAATAAAGCTTATCGGCGGCATTGCGCCCTGCGGCAGGGAATGTTGCTGTTCAAGCTGTATGCCCGAAATAAAGAAAGTAAGCATTAAAATGGCTAAAAATCAGGGACTTTCGCTCAACCCCCAAAAAATTTCGGGGCTGTGCGGCAGGCTGATGTGCTGCCTCGGTTACGAAAACGACTACTATGCGGAGGCGGCAAAAAACGTTCCCAAGATAGGCAGCGACGCCATCTCCCCCGACGGCAGGGGTATGGTGGTAAACGTGGATATGCTTAAAATGACGGCGCGCTTGAAGATTGAGGACAAGGCTAAGGATTTGATAACTTATCGCGATTATCCCGTAGACAGCCTTAAATTCCGCAGGCAAAAGAGCGACGACAGCGCAGACGACGCCGAATTCGAAGAGGAGTTGTCCAAATTAGAGCAAGCCGCTGCTGAGCAGGCGGAGGAAAAACCCGAGAAAAGGGACGATTTACAAAACGTAAATAAGTTTAAAAAGAAAAAATTCAATAAAAACAGGCAGGAAGAAAACAGCGACGGCGCATCGAGTCCGCAAAACCGCGAAGCAAAGCCTAACGACAGACAAAACAAAAACAAATCAAACCGATTTAACCGCGGCAACCGTCCCAATAAGCCCAAAAACGGCGCAAACGGCGGCGGCAACGGTGCGGAATAAAATATTTTTCGAAAAATTTAATTTAACTCTTTACACGGACAAATAAATGTGATACAATATAAACCACAAACATTTTAATAAATGGAGGAAATTATGGCACATTATATCACCGACGAGTGCATTAAGTGCGGCGCTTGCGCGTCAACCTGCCCTGTAGAAGCAATTTCGGAGGGCGCAGACAAGTACGAAGTAAATCCCGACGTCTGTATTGATTGCGGCGCTTGCGAAGACGCTTGCCCCACGGGTGCAATTAAAGCCGAGTAATTGGAATAAAAAAGCGAGCGCAGCTCGCTTTTTTGTTTGTTATAATAAGGTTTAACTAAAATGCGGTTAAAGGAAAACGAGGTTCTCGAAAGCTTTTACGGGGACAAAAAAATTATACAAAATATAAATTTATACCGCTTTACTTCGGACAGTATTCTTTTATCGAAATTCGCAAAGGCAAAGTTCGGGGACAAGGTTGCCGACTTTTGCTCGGGCAGCGGTGTAGTGGGGTTTCACTTTCTGTGCCTTAATTCCGTAATATCTTCGCTCACGCTTTTTGAAATGCAAGAGAGCCTTGCAGACATGTCGCGGCGGACGGCGCAGCTTAACGAGTTCGACTGCAAGGTGGTGTGTACGCGATTGCAAGATATTTCAGCCGAGTTTAACGATAGGTTTTCGCTTATACTTTGCAACCCCCCGTATGAGCGCGGCGGCTTTGAAAACGAGGTCTACGAACGCGCTATTTGCAGAAAAGAACTGACAATAACGCTTGAGGAAATTGTCGAACAGGCGTTCAAAAAACTTAAGTTCGGCGGACGGCTTGCAATAATAAACCGAGCGGACAGGGTAGCGGAGTTGATATATCTTTTAAAAAAGCGCGGGCTCGAGCCAAAAAGAATACAGTTTGTTTGCGGTACGCCCGGGGCAAAACCATATCTTGTTATGGTGGAAGCCGTAAAGGGCGGCAAAGAGGGCGTCGACGTTTTGCCCGCTGTTGTCAATAAATAAAGGAGATTGGTTATGGACGATATAAAATTAATTGAAAAGCTTTGCAATGCGCACGGCGCTTCGGGTTTTGAGGACGAGGTGCTTTTGATTGTGCGCGAGTATCTTAACGACGTTGCCGAGTTCAAAGAGGACAGTATGCGCAACCTGTATATTTATCCCAAATACAACAAGGGCAACCGTCCCTTAGTTATGTTGGACGCGCATTCCGACGAGGTCGGCTTTATGGTGCAGGCAATCAAGCCCGACGGCACGCTCAGGTTTATCCCCATAGGCGGTTGGAACGAGAAGTGCCTGCCTTCGTCAAAAGTGCTGATTCGCACTAAAACGGGGCATATATCGGGGGTAATTGCGGCGCAACCCCCTCATTTGATGACTGCCGAGCAAAAGAACGCGCCCGTAAGCTACGGTACGCTGTTTATAGATATAGGCGCAATCTGCGCTGAGGAAGCCGCCGAGTTCGGCGTTGAAGTCGGCGCGCCCGTAGTTCCGCAAAGTTTGTTTGAGTACGATGAAAAATACGGCATTTTGCAGGGCAAGGCGTTTGACGACAGAATGGGCGTAGCTGCGCTTGTAAAGTGCATAAAAGAGCTTAATAAACAGCCGTTATCGGTGGATATTGTGGGGGTAATCTCCTCGCAGGAAGAAGTGGGGGACAGAGGAATACGCGCAGCAATGTCTAACGTCAAGGCGGACGCGGCAATTTGTTTCGAGGGCTGCCCCGCAGACGATACCTCAGCTCCGTCGTATATGGTTCAGGACGCTTTGCACGGCGGAGTAATGTTAAGGTATATGGACGCAACGGTTATCTGCACGCCGAGATTTACCGAGTACGCCCGTCAAATTGCACAAAAAGAAAATATAAAGGTGCAAATGGCTGTGCGCTCGGGCGGCGGCAACAACGGCGCTTATATAATTTCGGCTAACGGCGGCACACCCGTAATTGTTGCCGGTATTCCCGTAAGATATATTCACACTTTCAGCGGCATAGCGGCAAAGGACGACTTTGACAGCGTCGTCAATTTGGGGCTTGCCCTGTGCAAATCGCTGACCGAAAGCGCAATTAAAGGGTTTTAATGATTTACTTTGTAGCAACGCCTATAGGCAATCTGAAGGATATTTCGCTGCGCGCTCTCGAGGTTTTAAGGGCTGCCGACGTAATTTTTTGCGAGGATACACGCCATTCATTAAAGCTTTTAAACGCCTACGAAATTAAAAAACCGCTCTATTCCTGCCATAAATTCAACGAGCGCGAGGCGGCAGAAAGAATACTAAACGCGGCAAGGGAGGGCAAGGAGGTGTGCGTTATTTCCGACGCGGGAATGCCCGTCATCTCCGACCCCGGCAATATCGTCTGTAAATTTCTGCGCGACGAGGGGGAAGCGTTTACCGTTATTCCCGGCGCGAACGCCGCGCTGTCCGCATTGGTGCTTTCGGCGTTTCCGTCGGAAAGATTTGCGTTTATAGGTTTTTTGCCCGACAAGCTCGGGGAAAAGAAAAAACTGCTTGAAAAATATAAAAATATTGATCTAACGCTCATATTTCACGTTGCTCCGCAGGACATAGACCGCGATATATCCGCCGTTTACGACTGTTTCGGGGATAGGCGCGCCTGCGCGGTCAGGGAGATAACCAAGCTTCACGAGGAGGCTGTGCAGTTCAACTTAAAAGATGGATTGCCCGGGGAAAGACGCGGAGAATACGTTATTGTGGTCGAAGGCGCCAGTGTCGAAAATCCGTTGAACCAACTTGGAGAAAAGGAGCATTTATTAAGCTATATATCGGGGGGAATGGATAAAAAAGAGGCTATAAAGCAGGTTGCAAAGGACAGGGGTCTGCCAAAATCAGAAATATATAAAATAGCTTTGGAATTATAAAAAACCGTCCGCGACTTATTGTCGCGGACGATTTTTATTAGAAAATAACTTCGGTAATAACGCCACCGCCAAGGCAATAAGTTTCGTCGTAGAAAACGGCGTACTGTCCCTCCGTAACTGCGCGCTGTGGCGTTTCAAATTCTACCGACGCGCCGTCAGGCTCGAGCGTAATTTTTACTTTTTGTTCGGGTTGGCGGTATCTGAATTTTGCATTGCAGTTGAATGTTCGTCCGGGCATATATCCTATCCAATTGAGGTCTTTTACCTTGCAAGCGCGGGAATACAGCGGCGTTTCGTCCCCGTGGGAAACGTACAGCACATTGTTTTCAAGGTCTTTTTTAACTACAAACCATCTGCCCTCTTCTCCGCGTTTGCCGCCGAGTTCAAGCCCCTTGCGCTGCCCGAGAGTGTAGTACATAAGCCCTATATGTTCTCCCACGGTTTCCCCGTCAAGAGTAACTATTTTGCCTGGTTGGGCAGGCAGGTAGTCCTGCAAAAATTTGCGGAAGTTGCGTTCTCCTATAAAACAAATACCCGTGGAATCTTTTTTCGCTGCCGTTGCAATCCCGTTTGCTTCGGCAATTTTTCTTACCTCGGGCTTGGATAATTCGGAAAGGGGAAACAGCACTTCCGCAAGCTGCTCTTCCCTGACTTGATTTAAAAAATACGTCTGATCCTTGTTGGCGTCCTTGGCTTTTTTAAGTTTATGCCGTCCGTTGCTGTGGTCAATGGCGCAGTAGTGCCCCGTCGCAATAAAATCCGCGCCCATACTCAAGGCATATTCGCGGAAAGGCCCGAACTTTATTTCTCGGTTGCACAAAACGTCGGGGTTGGGCGTTCTGCCGGCGCGGTACTCCGCAAGAAAGTGCGAAAACACTCGCTGCATATATTGTTCTGAAAAATTTACGCTGTAATAGGGAATATCGAGTGTGGCGCAAACTCTTCTTACGTCGTTGAAATCCGCCTCGGCAGTGCAGGCGCCGGAGGGATCGGTTTCTTCCCAATTTTTCATAAAAAGCCCTATTACGTTATAGCCCTGTTCTTTTAAAAGATAGGCGGCAACGGACGAGTCTACTCCGCCGCTCAGCCCTACGACGACTGTTTTCGACATTTTAAAATTCCCTTTTATTGATGAAATTATTATAACACAGCGCAATATCAATTTGCAAATAAAAAAATTTGTGTTATAATTTATTTATGAATTTGCCCAACGATGATTATATTCTTTTGTCTTTAATAAACACAAAACTTCGCGACGAATTTTATTCTTTGGACAGTCTTTGCGAGAGTTTGGACGTATCTTTAAATGATATCTGCTCCCGTTTAAGCTCGCTGGGATATGAATACTGCGCCGTGCGCAACGCGTTTGTTCCGCGATAGGAGTATAAGTACAACTTTTATTATATGCACCCGTAGCTCAGTTGGATAGAGCAATAGCCTCCGACGCTAATACGCGATAAGGCTATTTTACAAATTACCCACAATATGTAGTGGTTTTCGGTAGATTTTCCGCGTAAAACACACAACTGTAAAAAAATCTACACCCAAATCTACACCCTGCCGTATCAATCGGTGGCGTTGTAGTCCAAAACTTAATACAACCATGTGTCTGTAGCGCAATTGGATAGAGTGACAGCCTCCGACGCTGTAGGTTCCGGGTTCGATTCCCGGCAGGCACACCAGCGAACCGTAAGTTGATACTCAACTTGCGGTTTTCTTTATAGACAACTAATAAAGAGTATGATATTATATCATTGTAAAGCCTCAAAATCAAGGGTTTTTGGGCAAATATGTAGGAATAGGCTATGAATAAACGAGGCTCAAACGCTCTTTTCTACTTTTAACTACAACTTCATATAAAAATATAAACGTCTTCCTTTTCGACTCAATCTTTGGGTTTCTGACTTCTTTTCCCATTGATTGGAGTATCGCGTATTGGAAGGCGTTTTACTTCTTCTACGATTCTTTTCGCAGATCCATTACCGTGAAGTGCTTCGTATGGCACATATAAATAATCGACAAAATTTTCGTATTCATCTGGAGTAATATAACCCCTTTTGATATACTTCTTTCCTAAATCCATTATTCGGTCATGTCCAAGTCCTTTTAGCATTTTTGCCTTTGCATCTTTTCTATCCAATCTGTTTTGAATTAAAGCCCACAAACCAGTTGACGCTAAAATAGAACTTAAAAAACCTAATATAAGTGGTAACCAAAATTCCATATTACTCCTTGTTAGTGATAACCATTTTCTTATTCACAATATCTATGCGTTTATTAAAAAGGTCTTCGTATAATGTAATTAAATTTTCACGCTGAACTTTTGTCAGCAATTTGTAGTAAGCCCCCATCCAACTCTTGAAAGTGTTTTCGACATTTTCGTACGTAGAAGTTCCTTCCAAGACCTTAATAGCCAATTTCTTAATTTTACGGCGGAAACATACCACTCTTTTGGGGTTTATCTTTTTATACAGCTTACCATCTTCGGTCATTTCGTACTTAACTTGCAGGAATTTATAAGAACTGCAAAGCTTTACAATTCTAGTCTTTTTTGTATTGATATGTATTCCAAGTTCTTTTGCAATTTCGCAAATCCCATTGTAAATATCAATAAGTTCCTCTTTTGTTCTGCAAATCAAATACCAATCGTCCATATATCTACCGTAGTATTTTTGACTTCTAACGAATTTTACGTACGTATCGATTCTATGAGGATAAAATATGCCAATTATTTGAGATATCTGGTCCCCAATATTAACCGACTTTTCCATAAACTTTTCGCCAGTTAAAATATCTTTCGGTATGGTTTGACGGTACTTTAATTTATCGAACACGTTGTGAAGACAAGCATCGTATTCCTCGTCAGTCATATAAGAAACGTCTATTTTAAAGCCGTCAAATATAACGTCCAATAGCCAACTAATAAACTCATCGTCATCAACAAGTTCGATCAACATCTTTTTCACTATTTTGTGAATTATGTTGTCGTATATAATCTTTGGTCTAATTTTAGGTAATAGGATTTCATCGCATATTGCATGCCTAATTATTCTATCTTTAGTAGTTAGACTTGTAATAGGTCTTACCTTGCCTCGTTCATTCAACGGGAATTCATCGGTTGGATCATTCGTAAGGGTTCTGTTTCGTAAATCGTCTAATATTTGAAAAATATAAGTAAGATAATTCAGAATAACCCTTTGCGTTGATTCCTTCCATTTGCTCGTTTTTACAGAGGCAAGGTAAGCTTTGTACAAAATATTGGCGTCACAAAGAATCTCGTCATAACTCATAATATCATTCACCGTTTGTAGCAATACTTACCGTAGTAAATTGCGTCCGGCTTTAACTTTTCTCCCTATTGGGAACGGATAGCTTCTCCTTCCCTATTGGCTTAGGGAATCCGGAAGCACGTCATTGTCATTGTCAGCGTTGTTGTAATTCGCATTGCCATTGTTGTTCACATTAGCAAAGTAATTCGCGGAAACGCGCCCTTTGATAGAAACTACCCTTTTAAATGCGTTTTGATTTGATTATCTTTACTAAATAAAAGACGCAAATAAAACAATCTTTATTATGAAGTAATACAGGAGGATACTAAAATGTCAACATTATTTTCAGGAATTGTATCTGATATTTACGAATACGCAAGATGAACTTAAAGACCGTATATTTAAATGGAGTATTGGAATAGCGGAATTAATGTTACCGATGATGTTCTATGCGATATGGATGAAGAGGGGGTTTGAATTTGAAAGAACCGGAACTTATACATCGACAACATTCAGGGGGTTATTTAACAATTTTAAACCTGTGAAAAAATAATTAACTAAAAAGTAAAGGCAATAGAATAAAACATATTGCCTTTATTTCCCCAAAATGGTATAATCAACGAAAAGGAGAAATAAAGATGAAAAAGATATTAGCAACTTTATCAATTATATTTTGCTTGGCTTTTGCCATTACGGGATTAGGCGGATGTTCTGGTTGTTCGTCTACAGATGAAACAGGAAATGGAGGACAAACTGTGAATACAATTACAACTTTAGAAGGCGTATGGGAAAGCGAGTATGGTAAAACAGGTGAGCATGAAAAAATAATTATTGATGGGTCTTCTATCAAATGCTACATTAATAAGGGTCTCAACAATAAAGACGAATTAGAATGGGTCGGAATATATATTCCATTCGACGATCCTGTTAGCGAAGGTACTTGGATTTTTAACGAAGATCCGCTTGGCTACCCGGTCGAACAAGGTATTCCGGCTGATCCGGGTACAAGAGAATTTAATTATTCGAATGAAAAATTGTCTTGTCGTATGGACGATGCTCTTGGAAACTTCCGCAACATAACCTTCACCAAAGTCTCAGATTAAAAAATTTAATAAGAAATAGTAAAAGCCTGTACTTTAATTAGTACGGGCTTTACTTATATCTTTCGAACGTTTTCAAAACCTTGCAAACTCTAGAATGTTATGCAACAAGAACTTTAGACGCTTTCAATTCCAAGAGTTTGTTATTTTCCTTCTCACGCAATTCGACAAGGAAAATGTAGAACATATAAGCAAATTGAAGATAGCAAAATTATCGACCCAATAATTAAAACCGATTTTTTTAATGACCTAAAAGGCATGTATATGACTTTTGTTGAGGCAAGAGGTGGAGAATTCCTAATTTCCGATGTATATCCCACGTTAGAAATATTCCCTATTCAACCGGGAATTAATATACATATGCATTGTATGTACCCATTATCTGCTACAAGACTTCTTTTATTAAACCATATAATGTTTAAACAAGAGACACATGATCCTATGTTTGAAGCAATGAAAAGTTTTTCACAAATCAAAGGTGATATGATTGCTCTACCTAAGAACGACTACACAAACGGAATGATATATAATCAAAGCGATAGATTCATCTATTCCTCCATAAAGTTTTATTTGTCGCAAGCATTTATAGACCGCTTACAAGTCTTTTCAGTAGCACATATGCATCACCTCTTTTGCCTTAAATTGAAAGGTTTACACCTAAGTCCCTTCACTAAACATATAGAATGGAATTATACATAATTTTGTCATAATGTTGTATTGCTTGCACGTAACAACCCCCTTCACTTGGTAGGCGGTTTCACTCGCAAGTACAGAAAAATGACATAAAAAAGGACGGTTGCCGTTCAAGCAACCGCCCTGAAAGGGAGTATTAAATTGATAGTTGTTTCAAAGTTTTGTCCAGCCTTCTACAAGTTCGCAAATCTTTGAAAAGTCTTTATTTTGCTGATATATCGCACCTAAAAATGCCTCAACGGTGGTAGCAATATACTTTGTATTTTCGTTTTCAAACGCCTCGTAGCGTTGTAGTATTTTATCATTACTTCTATCAAAGTTCATATAATCCAAAAGCCCATAATGTTTTGCTACGGTTTCAATTAAAAATTTGTCCGTCTCATATTTTTCCTTTTCTTTGGATAGCTGTTCTCACTTATCTAACAAAAGCGTACATAACGCAAAATTCAACAAAGCATCTCCATAAGTTGCCAACTCAAAGTTGGTTGCCCTCGGATCAATTTCACAATGATGCTCTCGTTTATAAACTTCGCCGTATGACTTACAAGTCAATGCACGGCATTCGGGATTGCGTTTGTTTTGCGTTATGTATTCTTCAAAAATATCCATTTGTATTTAACCTACACTTTCCGTCGGCAGTGTCTCTCGCCTCTAAACTTGCCGCAAGAGCGGTTATCATTTTCTTCTGAATATAATCCGCACTACCGCGGTTGATTCCGTGATCTGCCGCATATTTACGCAAAGATTTTCCTTCATAAAAACGCTCTTTGAAATAGTCGCAAAACTCTTTCAGCGTCGTTTTCAAGCAACTGTTTATAAACAGTAAATCTTCTTTCAACGCAAAAAAGTCGTCTTTGTTTCTTACGCCTACGAGCTTTTTGGTCTTTTGGCATAGCTCGTATGTGCGCAAATCTATCGCATAATATGTACTCAAATCTTTGGCATAATCGGTGTATGTGGATGCCGTTCTCCGCTCACGGATTTTATCTTCTTTTTTCTCTTTGCGAATGGGAGTACGATAGCCGTCGCTTTCCAACATTTCGCAAGTCAGCTCTCCGGCTTTTTCGCGCTTTGTGTCGCGGAAATACTTTTTTATCTGCTTACCGTCATAATCAACTTTCGAGCAAAACGCTTCCATAGTCAGCGTAAAATAACCGTTTGCCTTTCCGTCGTCATGTCTGCTAATAACGACTTCCCGACGCGTTTCAAGATCGCGCACAACATCTACAACGTAAAACGGCATCCCGTCATAGCGTTTGTAATATCCTGCGAAGATTCGCCGTTTGGGACGCGGCTGTTCTTCCCCATCCACAAAAATTGTAATGGTAGTGGAGTGGAGTAGAACGTCCGAATAATACCCGTCGTCCGTCTTTAATTCCACATACATTTCGTCGTAGTAGTCACTTGTTCCGTTCGCCCTACGGCATTTCCGCTCGGTAAAATATGCGATATAGTAGGCAGTATATGTGCCGCCGTTTACAAAATCTTTGGGATTCGGCTCAGTATAAGCGCACGCACCGTCATCGACAATACAATATTCCCCGCCGAGCGCACCCGTGTTATACTTGATAGAAAAATCTTCGCCGCTTGCCGAAAACTTAACGACTTGTCCCTTCTCGTTGGTGAACGTAATACTTTTTCCGTCAACAACAACGACAACTCTTTTGTCCTGAATGGGTTTATAAAAATTTCTCATTTGAGAACTTTCCAAAAGCCTGTTTTCTTTGAGCCGACACGTTCAATAAAACCTTTCTCTTTCAGCTCATTTATTGCACGGGCTACTGTCCTCCGCGCCTTATGTGAAGTTTCAATCAATTCATCAATGGTGATATCGCTTTGCCGCTTTATCAGCTCGTAAATTTGTTTTATAGTGCCATTTAAAGTGCCACTTATAGTGCCATTAATATCATTTACAGTGCCATTGGTGTCATCAAAATAGTTTTCGTCCTGCGTTCCGACTTTCACGTTTGGAAGCGTTACCACAAAGAAATTATCCGTCGTTTCAATAGTGGGTTTAACAGGATATTTATCGTAAGCGGATATAATCTTTTTCAGCCCCGTAGCGTAGTTTTCGATAAAGTTAAATTTACTGAGTACATACACCAAGTTGGGATTGCGGAAAGATTGCCTGCCGCCGAGCACTTCTTCCATAGTTGTATGATATAGCGCGCCGGGCGAACCTACTACAACCTTATCGGGGAAAAATTCAATCTTAATATCGGAAGGGAAAGACGCGTCAAAATGGCAAAACGCATTGACAACCGCTTCACGCAAGGAAGGATCGGGATAACTTTTAACTTCCGTCCTCGTCGCGTCGCTACCAATCACGCGAGCACTTGTCTCATTGTAGATATTGGTATATTCAAGCACCTGCTCCAAAATCGCTACCCAAGACCCCTCAAACTCTTTCTTAACGGCGAAGTCGTACATCTTGTTTCGGTACACGGCGAATTTTACCATATGTCTATTCTCGTCACTCAAAAGATAGGCAAGATTATTGAACTTGCCGTTGCTGTCAATTATGCGAAGTGTAGAAAATTTATCTTCCGAAAATTCAACACCTCTGCTTTCGGCAACTATCGCAAGAAACTTAAAATGCAAGTTCTGAACCGGCGAAACCATTTCTTCCCACAAGACGTGATTAAGTTCGTTCCATAATCTGCGCTCGGTTTCGGGATACTTGCGCAAATCTTGACGGTAACTGCCGATACGAATATACTCTTTGCCCGCAAACGCAGTCGGCTGCTTATCTGCCGCAGGAATCTCTAACATGACAAGCTTTTTGAGTGCGGCATAATTCACTTCATAAAAGTTGAAACCGATTCTCGGCTCAACCAACCGATTGAGCCAATTTTCCATATCTTCATTGCCCTGCTTTTGCTTGCGATAATCATAGGTTGTACCGACGACTTCGTGCGTTTTATCGTCCACACCGAAAATAAGATAGGCATAAGGGCGTCCCCATAAAGCCGCCCCGTTCGACAACGCGGAAATATATTCGCCGATATCCTGCGGAGAAGCATAGTTTTCCTTAAATTCCAACCATTCTGTCTCCGTCCCTTCCGAACGAAGGATATCCACTAATTCAATTAATCCCTGATTTGAGTACATAATACCTTCCTTTTATATATCTACTTCATTATTGGAGAAAAGGTCTAAATTCCAAATTGCACCAGGGTAAGTAGCAATTTTATACTTAATACCAATTTCAAGAATTATAAATTTATCTTTAATAAATCTAGCCACTTCTTCTCGAGATAAAAACGTTCCTTCATAGACATATTGACCATCCGCGCGTTTATATTTGTCAACTTCTGCATTGAGCTGCTCTAATGTTAAATCAAAAGCTTTAAACTCCGTCATTAGGCAGTTAAATTGAAAACCATCTTTTAAAATGAATGTTGATCTAGGCAGTATTGAACTTTTAATAGCTGGTATGTTTTCCAGCGTTTTTTGATACATTAAGCGTAATGTATCATCTGAAATAGCATAAGAATCATATATTGTATCTTGGGTAACATACTCTATATTTTTATATAATAACTCTTTAATTCTTTGGTCAAATTCTGAATTTTTTGTAATAACACTCCATAATTTATCCTTTTTCAATTTTGATTCAATTTCATGGAAAATATTATCCACGAAACAACTAACTATAAAATCTTCAAAATTTATTGCTTCCGAGCAATCATAACAATATAACCGCTATTCGTATAAACGATAAAATCGGGATAGTGGTTAAGGAAGCCGTTAATACAAAACTCCAATCTGTCGATATTACGGTGCCACCATTTGATATTGGGTAATGCTGCTACTTTTTGAATAACGCTCCGCTCAAAACTATTCATTGTTTGTTCTGATGTATATAAAGATTTTCCAAGTAGAGCAAACGTATCAACCGGATTGATTTCTCTTTTTAATTGATAGGAAGGTAAGCAAACTATCTTTCCCGTTTCCAATAAGTGTTTGAAACGCTCTTTGCGATAATCGTTAAGCATCTTTTCAATTTTGTCTTTAATTTTCTTCGCAAAGCCATAAATATTCTTCTCCATAGCCGCAAGTTCATCGCCGGTCATATTTTCGATAACACGATCCAAATAGGCCGACAAATCGCTCCCTGCAATGTAGTCGATTTTCTCCAAGATGTTTTTTATTAAATGTTTACAATTTCTTATACGGCTTTCGGGTGGTAAAGACTGCATCATATCTTTGAAATAATCGCTTTCGGCGTTTGTCAACTGACGATATTTCGGACGATCGTTTTTTGCAACGTCGACTTCTATAACTGCTTCCGTCGCCGAATTAAAATCAATTTCCACGCTTTTGTCTTTCAGTACAAACCCATCGGTTAAAGCCTCTTTCGTTAAAAGCTCTTTGTAGTCTTCGTCGACTAAACTAAATAAGCTTTGCGGCGGGCACATATAAAATTGCGGAATGCGCAATGAGAGCGCCTCATCTTTGAATTGTTCGTAAATTGGATATGTAGTCACTTTTTCTCTAACCCCCAAAGGTAAATCGCTAAGCGGCGCCGACAAAGTTTCCTTAAGTGCTTCATCGTAAGAGTCGCTTTTTGCTTCTGCGCTTGAAAGCATCGTTCCAACGGTTAGGCCCGTTGGTTCTTCATGCCTTTCCGTAAGAATATTTTTCAATTCCTCCGCATTAAACAATTCTGTATCTTGATTGTCGTCAATCGGTAACTGCTCCTGTACGGAAGTTTGAGCAGGAGGAGTAATAGGCTTTTCTTCGGCGACTCGGCAATCAAGTTTGCTGAACCCTGCGTCATTAAGTCCTTTGATGACTTTTTCTATCGTTGTATGGAAATCGTTTGAACAAGTCAGAACGTATGACAAATTCAAAAACTTGCTTGCGTTTTGTTTGGTATACGGTAAACGAAGTACACGTCCCAAAATCTGCTCTACGTCAACGGTAGAAGTTTTGTTAGCAAGAGTGGCAAGTATATAAGCAAACGGGCAATCCCAGCCTTCTTTTAATGCATTGACTGTGATAATATATTTTATTTTGCAATCGGAATTGAGCAAATTGACGTTTTTTAATTCATTGATTTCGGCGGTTTTGATTGCAATTTCTTCTTTGGGAATACCTATGGAAACAAGCCTCTCTTTCAGTTTATCAAATGTTTCCTTGTTCTCAGCAACTTTCGGTTGCGCTTGGAATAAGACAATCGGTCGGATATATCTCTCGGCTACATTTACTTGTGCCAACTCGTCAAGTTTATTACGTAAATCAATTATATCCTTCTGGGTGAGATGTGCAAAAAATAGTTTTTTCAGGATTCGAGGCAGTTGGTCGAGGTATTCCAATTGCGTGCAAAAGGTCAATAAACAAATCAACCTGATCTTTGTCCGCCTCTCTATGACTTATGAAAATCTTTTCAAATTGATTGCCAAATAGGTCTCTCTTTAATTCTTTAACATAATAGAGAATTTCATTAGCCTCGTTTATATTCACCGTGTAAGCGGAAGAATGAAAATAAAGCTTTTTCAATGCTATGTATGGCAAGTAGGATGCTTGGTCATCAATATCTGTTCCGTCAAAAAATGAAGTTATCCTACTTTTATATTCATTATAAATTTTATTGCCGGGATAAATTTTCCCTTTTGCCGTGATATAAGAAATCATTTCATGGCATAGTTCAATTATCACGTTTATATCTTTTATCGTTGATCTCATAGTTTGATTTCATCCAAAGAAATATTTTTGTCCTTACACAGTTGCTCGAAGGTGCGGAGGGCGCGGTAGTTTGGCGTGGTTTTGCCGTTCTCCCAACGGTTGACGGTGGTAAAGCTCACACCGAGAAGTTGCCCGAACTCCGTCTGGCTCATGTGCAGTTTCAGTCTGACATACTTTATCTGTTCGCTAAATTCCATAACGTACAAAACTCCATTTTTACGATATGTCATAATTATAGCACATTTGCTTTAATTTCGCAATAGGTTGACGACAGAAATTAAACACAAATAAAAAATCGGAAATTTTGCGTATCGCTGCAAAATTTTCGACAGGGAAACGCATGACAAATTTTTTCGTATTTACGATTATTTTTGTCGAGAACGCAAGGGCTACACAAAATCTACACTCGAAAATAGAAATATACACCCAAAAAATCTACACCCTATATACACCCTGATGTCGTAAAAGTTATTATATGGTGTAGATTTTATAAAAGCTATACACAATATATAGAAATGAAATAAAAGAAAAAGCACAATATAATGTGCTTTGCAAAATATTGTGGAAAATTTTGCTAACTCCGACGCTATGTGTCGCTGGTTCGACTCCAGTCGGGTGTACCACAAAGAAGCATAGACCGCAAAGTCTATGTTTTTTAATTTAAAATCAATAAATACTTTTTTTTACCATTTAAAACGCTTTCGGCTTTGTTGACTATTTTTTAAAAATAATATAATATATTAAGTACAAAGTATTTGAAGTTTCACGGGGAGATAAAAATGATAAAAAAGAAGATAGCTCTGCTGTTTGTTTCGACGTTAATTTTTGTGTGCGCAAGTTGTTTTGCTGCCTGCGGACACGTTTGCTCGTTCAGCGAATGGCAGACCGAAAAAGCGGCTACTTGCATAGAAAAAGGCTACAGAGTCAGAACGTGTACGCATCCCGATTGCGGCAAGCAAGAGAGAGAGGAAATCGATATAGATTTGCAGGCGCATGCGCTTGCTTCCGTCGACGCGATCGATGCGGGTTGTACGACAGACGGAAATGTTGCCTACAATCACTGTTCGCTGTGCGACAAGGATTTTGACGAGGACGGCAATGAACTTACCGCCGAGGATAAAATAGTTCACGCAGCGCATAAAACCGTTGACATCGAAGAGGTTGCGGCAACCGAGCATAATAGCGGAACAAGGGCTTACAAGCACTGTACTGCTTGCCAAAAAGATTTGGATAACGACGGCAACGAGCTCACCGCGCAGGACTTGGTCGTATCTGCAAAACACACAATGTCGGAGGTTGCGGCAATTGCGGCAAGCGAACACAAGGACGGGCAAATAGCGCACATACACTGTAACGATTGCGGAAAGAATTTGGATAACGACGGCAACGAGCTCACCGCGCAGGACTTGGTCGTATCTGCAAAACACACAATGTCGGAGGTTGCGGCAATTGCGGCAAGCGAACACAAGGACGGGCAAATAGCGCACATACACTG
>Ga0209694_1000741_pt1 | contig 45349 bp, 48 predicted proteins | sample GluameincwithD2O_FD_187499 | JGI IMG/M metagenome (GOLD analysis project Ga0209694, IMG submission 187499) | Mouse cecum microbial communities from Vienna, Austria - Glucosamine amended microcosms incubated with D2O (SPAdes) (version 2) | ecosystem: Host-associated > Mammals > Digestive system >... | reverse complement strand
TTAAATATGAACTTGAAAAATATATTGATTTCTATAATAATTACAGAATAAAAGCTAATGGACTTACACCTTTACAGGAAAAAGAAATTTATTTAGTGGCTTAGTTCAAAATTTTTGGGTAAGTTCAAGGTCATATTGAGCTTGAAATATAGCGAAGTATCTAAAACCAAGATATTTTAAAAATATTATACACTGCTGTAATATAATAATCTAGATTTTTCGCCTATAAAATCAGGCTCAAAATGACTTATAATGTGAAAGCTATATGTCTTACTGAGTCAAAGGCGAAGTATTAAATACATTACAATTCTTTTGAATAATAAAAAAAGGGTTATTCATAAGAATAACCCCAAAGGCTTAAAAAACCAATAAGTTTGTATATTTAAATTAGATTGCTAATTCTGATTCCCATAAGCCATGGATATTGCAGTAGCTTACAGCATGGAGAACGCCAGAAGCAGTAAGTTTGCATTTAAATAATGCAACAGGTTCAGTATGAAGTGCACCTTGATTTGCACCTTTTGCAGATTCGCCATGAGCTAAAAACTCTGCTCTGCCAATATGCTGAATAGCTGCTTCGCCTTTATAATATAAATCAATATAAGCAATAAAATGCTCAGTAGTATTTGGGTGTGCAATTTCAGCACCAACAGATACTTCAATAACTGCAGTATCGCCATCACGGCTTACTACTTTTATAACTGGTACATGTTTTTCTGCTTTAAAATCAGCTGTTTTTATAGAGTTAGATATAGACATATTTGCCTCCTGTTTTATGTTTTATCTTTAAAATATACTTATTTTATCTTATTTATGCAAGTATTTTATATTAAAATTATCTGTTTTTTGTGTAGATATTTTTAATTTGTTCGCATTTTTCCATATCTTTTAGGAATATGGCAGCAGTATTATTTCTAAGTTTCTCTTTAAATTTATCAAGATATTTTATATACTGGTTTTCCTGCTCACTTTTAATGACTGATTCCATATAAAGATATGATGATTTTGTTACAAGGTATGTGCATTTTACATATTCTATATGACTTTGATATTCTGCATTGTCGCTTTTTTTCTGATATTCATCAATAATTTCTAATGATTTATCCAGCTCTTTTTTAATATAGCCTATAAACCGCACCATTCTTTTATATGAAAGGGCTTTTGTAATTTCTTTTTCATCTTCCATAATATTTTTAGTTATTAAAAACAGCTTATCTTCTAACTGATATTTGTATTTTTCAATATTATTCTCTGTTTCTGTATATTCTGCTTTTATATCAGTGCTTTTGCTTTCATGCTGCAAAAAAGATGCTGTATTATTTTTAGCAGCACATGATGATAAAACAATAAAACAGGCAGAAACAGATAAATATTTCATATTATTTCTTTTCAATCATATTTTTAATTTCGTCTAAAACTCTTGCTTCTTCTTTTAGAAGATTATCTATTTTTTCTCCAGATACTGCCACATCATTTGCAAGGATTTCTATAAATGTTTTCATAGACTTATCCTGCAGGTTTTTAAAATTAGTAAGCATACCTTTTGAAAAATTACATACACTGTCAATATATTCCATTTTTATACTTATATATTTTTTGCCAATATCTGATTTTATATTTTTTGATTTTTCTGTAACAGTATTTTTAGTATCAGCCTGCACTTTTTCTATATCATTTATCGCTTTATCTACATCAAATTCTGCACCCTGTTCAAGAGCATCTTTTAATTTATATACAGGCTCTGAAGATTTATTTGCAAAATGCTCCTGCAATGGAACAATATCATGTATGATTATATAATAATCCTGCTCAATTGTGTTTAATTTTTTACTGCATGCAGCTGCAAGTAATAATATTAAAAATAAAAATAATACTTTTTTCATTAACAAGCTCCATTTATTTTTCATAAATTTTTTCTATAATTTCTTCTAAAAGTTTATCCTGTTGTTTTTGCAGTGCTCTTATTTTTCTGTTATATTTAAGCTGTGTAGATTTTGCATCATTATTACCATGCTCACCTAATGTTTTAAACTGTTCAATAGTAACTTTTACATATTCAGCTTGTATTTCTATAAGTTTAACCGTGATTTTATGATAATTTTTCATTTCCTTTGATGATATATATATATTTACTTCTTTTGCAAGTTGCAGAAGCCTTAAAAGTTCGTCATTAATCTGCTTGTTATCCAGCTCAAATTGTGTAAAATCATTCGTTCTTTTATATTTTGCAATAGTAGAAGTCATCTGTGTATTAATCAGCTTAATTTTAATATTTAATTCTTCTTCAATTGCAGAGTATCTGCTTATATCTTTCTGCAGCATAATTTTATCAGTTTTTGCACAGGCAGAAATGGTAAATATCAGCAGTAAAGTTAATAGTGTTATACTATTTTTCTTTATCAGCATAATAATCAACACTTGATAAGAAGTTTATATAATCTATTTCCTGCTGGCTCATATCCTGATGAGTTGTATGCAGCATGCCAGTAAACATTTCATAGCTTACACTTTTTTCTTTTTTATAAATATCTGCAATATTATAAATCATTTGATTTTGCAGGCTCATATATTTTTGCAGGGCAGCAAAAGCAGATTTATAATCATCAGTTACAAATTGATTAATTGCTGCATCTATTTTTTCAGATAATTCTGCGTCACCTTTTTTAATAGATTTTAATTTTTCTTCTATATCAGCAGTTTTGTTATCAAATATAATATCAAGCAGTTCATCTGTCTCATGGTTTAATGTATCAAAAGTATTTACAATATCATATCTTATTTGATTTATATAATATTTGGTGTCTTGTTGTAATTCTTTAGAAGATGTAATATATCTTTTAAATTCTAAATATGCTTCATCATAATTAGTATTTTGCTGAGAGTTTTCAGTGTTAGCAGCAGTTTCTTCTTTTGGTGTTAAAATAACAGCGACAGCAATACAAATAACTGTAATTAATAAAATTATGATACCAACAGTTGCTTTCTTCATATCAACCTCACATAGTTTAAGTATTACTATATAAAGAATATGGCTTGAATAATAAATATTCAAGCCATAATATTAACTGGTTACATTTATTTTGCAGTATTTCCAGCAGGGGCAGGGTGAATAACTTCCATTAAAACTTTTAATGCTTCTGCATTTTCTTTATTAAGTCTGTCAAATTCTCCTGCATATTTATTTGTTAAAATTTCTTTATCTTTTTCATCTACTTTGCCTTTTTTTGTAAACACATCTGCAACATCTTTTAGGAAATTATTGCGGAGTTTAATGTAGGCAAGGGTTACATTATGATATTTTTTAACTTCTGGAGTTTTAATTTTTGGAGCTTGAGCATTCATGTGCTTTTCAATAGTCTGCACTTGGTTATCAACAATTTTTATGATGGTTTTAATATCTTTTTTGCTTTTGCCTTCAATGATATTATCAATTTCTACCATTTCCTGCTCTATTTTAGAAAGAGCATCTACGATTTTTGGGTTTATGTCGCTGTTATATAAATTAAGGTCTTGTGTTATTTCTTCTTTTGATGAGGCAGCAAAACATAATCCTGCTGTAATAAATACTAAAAGTAAATACATTAAAATTTTTTTCATTATTTTCTCCTTATTCTATTCACATTGTTCAGGTCGTATTATATCCATTAATACTTCTGATATTTCTAAATCTTCTTTATTAAGTTTATCAAATTGTGGAGTATATTTTTTTATTAAAGTCTCTTTATCAATGTCGCTGATTTTTCCTTTTTTAATAAAAACATCTGCTGTATCTTTTACAAAGTTATTAAAAAGCTGAAAATATCTAAACTTTACATCGTAATACTGTTTTACTTCTGTTGTTTTGATTTTCATTATTTGTGCTTTTATTTGTTTCTCAACAACTTTCATTTGACTTTCAACTGTTTTGATATTTGCTTTTATATCTTTATTGTTTTTACTTTCTGATGCACTATCTATTTTTATCATTATTTTCTCAATTTTTGTAAGTGCATCTTCAATTTTTTGTTCTATTTCTCTGTAAACAATATATTCTGCAACAATATCATCATACTTTGCTGATGCTGCAGAACAAATTCCTGATACTGAAAATAAAAATATAAAAAGTATTAAAAATCGTTTCATTATTTTACCTAAATTTTTATTACATCACTCAAAAACAGCTTTAAAAAAATCATTTCGTATAATTTCTGCCTGTTTTTTTACAGCTGTTTCTTCGTCTTTATATTTTTTTTCAATTTCTTTTATTTCTTTTTTTGTAATTGACCCTTTTTTATAATAATATCCTGCAGTTTCTTTTATTACTTTTTCATAAAAAGAAAGCTCATATACAGGATATGTAAGAGCTTGTTTCATATTTTCTGTTTTTAGTGTTTTACTGCTGTCTTTTATATAGTTATCAAGCTGCTGAATTTTACTGCGAATAATATTAAGCTTTTCATTAACTGATTTTTGATTATTTTCAAGCATCAGTTTTTTTATATTATATATTTCTGTATATACTTCTTTTTTTACAGTTATTATCTGCTCATCCATTTCTTTAGTATATATGCCATAATCATCAAACAAATCTTTCTTATTATCTGCATAAGCAGTTCCAAAAGACAGCATTATAAAAAGTAAAAAATATATATACTTTTTCATATTTTCTCCCTGCAAAGACTCTATTCCTGCATTCCACCTGCAAGAGCAAGCACAAGCATAGTGGTTTTAATAAACTGTTTTCCTACTGTCTGTTCTTTATCATCATATTTATTTAAAATCATTCTATATTCTTCTTTGCTTAACTGGTTGTAAAGGCAGTCCATAATTTCTTCGCCTAGTTTTTCATCTATTTTTTCATATTTTGTAACAATGCCTTTATACTCTTGAAAAGTAAGTGCTTCATTTTCTGAAAATCGTTTAATAATTTCATATCCTTTTGCTATTTTAAAACGGTTTTGTTTGTCTAAAAGGTTAATAAAAACACGCATTTTATATGTTTTAAGCCCTGCAAAGTTTGCTTTTAAAATAGTCAAGTTATGCTCAAGATTTTTTAAAGTATTACGCATTTTAAAAACATCGTTTCTTGTAAGCTGATATTTTGTAATATCAAGCATTTTAACAACTTTATCTATCTGGTCATTAATATCTTCAAAGCGGGCTTCAAGCCCAGAGCTTAAAAGGTCTATATCATCAGCAAAGTTTTTAATTTCACCTGTTGCATTTTTAGCACCAGCTTCTGCTATTATTTTAGATAGATTAAATTCCTGTTCGTTCATTTTTATCACATATTTTTATATTTTTCTAATGAGCGTTGCAGTCTTTTTGCTTCTTTTTCATATTTTGAAACTACACTTCTATATTCTCTTTCTGTAATAGCTCCATTATTTTCATATATTTCAAGTAATTCTGTTGCAACATTGATTGTTAAAATTTGTATAGAAGCAGTGTCCTGCAGCACTGTCTGTAAAGTTGTATTATTGATTTCATCTAATGCTTGAGTTCTAATTTTATTAATAGTTTCTATACTTGTAGATAATGTTTCTTTCATAGCTGGAAGCTGTTTGTATATATAAAGCCTTGTATTTGGTTTAAGAATATCTGTAATATTTTTTATTTTACCACCAGTTTCTAAAATAGTCCGCATTGATTCTTGAAAGAACTCTTTTTCTCCAGCATAAGCATAAGAAAAAGTGAAAATCAAAAGAAAAGCTAACAATGATATTTTTTTCATAAGTAATACTCTCATATATTAATTAATAGTTATTTTAACAGCAGCATAAAATTTTTACAACACAAATATATATAAAAATCATTGTTTCTTTATATTTTCTAAATATTCTGTCCATTCAACAGGCAGTTTATGTTTTTTAACATTGTTGCACTCTTTACAGGCAGGAACAATATTATTTTTAGTTGATTTACCGCCTCTTATTAATGGCACTACATGGTCCATTGTTAAGTCTTTTGGATTAAAATTTTTACCACAGTAATAGCATTCTCCATGAGATATTTTTTCATGCCACCAGTTAGTTTTTCTTAATTTTCTAGCCTTTGCTTTTTCTTTTGCTATTTCGTTTTCAGTTGCCTGAGGTATAAAAAAATCCTGCATAGATGTTCCACCATTAAATTATGAAAAAAGTTTTCTTTTTTACTTAAAAGTTATAGAAAATAGAAACTCTTAAAAAGAGATTTCTAGATATGATACTGGTTATAACAGAATATATGAGTTATCGTCAATAGTTATATGTATATGTGGACTTACCCAAAAATTTTGAACTAAGCCATATAATAAGTATAGCAGGAGATTTTAAAATTCATAAGTTTATACTGAGCTTGATTTTTAAGCGAAGTGTCTAAATTTATCCTTTATTTTCAAATTAAGTCCAACTATGCATTTCTGTTTCCTCCCTATTTGGTCGGGAAATGCTTCCATGTCTTACTGAAATGTGAAAGCTGCACTGCCATCCTGAGTCTTATAAGGCGAAGTATCTAAGTAAATCTGCAGCTTTAATTTATTATACACTGCCATAAAAAAAATATGATAAACTTAAAATAATATTATTGATTTTAATTTCTATATAGGTTATCTTTTATAGTCTATAATGCAAAAAAAGTTAATATAAAGTGGAGGAATATCACTATGGCAGGACATAGTAAATGGGCAAATATTAAGCATAGAAAAGAAGCACAGGATAATAAAAAAGGTAAAATTTTTACTAAAATAGCAAGAGAGTTGACTGTTGCTGCAAAAATTGGCGGTGGCGACCCTGCTTCTAACTCTCGTCTTCGCTTAGCTCTTGATAAAGCACGAGCATCAAATATGCCAAAAGATAATGTGGAAAGAGCTGTCAAAAAAGGCACAGGTGAGGGTAATGACCAGATATTTGAAGACATTACTTATGAAGGATACGCTCCCGGTGGTGTTGGTATTTTAGTAAAAACTCTTACAGATAACAGAAACAGAACTATTATGGAAGTGCGCACTGTTATTACAAAAAGGGGCGGCTCTATGGCAGAAGCCGGCTCAGTTGCATGGCAGTTTGAAAATAAAGGTATTATAGAAGTGCCAGTTACTGCATGCTCTGAAGATGATATTATGAACTATGTATTAGAAGCAGGTGCAGAAGATGTGGTAACAGACGGGGATATTTATTCTATCACCACAGAGCCTGCTGAATTTGAAAATGTAAAAAAACATTTAGAAGAAAACAATATTCAAATAGATTTTGCAGAGCTTTCTATGAAACCTAAAACTACAATAGATGTGGAAGGCGAAGCAGCTAAAAAATTAATTGCACTTGTTGAAGCATTAGAAGATTTAGATGATGTTCAGGAAGTATATGGCAATTATAAAATAGATGATTCTGTATTTGATGAGCTTTAATATAATATGATTTTTATGGGAATAGACCCGGGGCTTAATAAGACAGGTGTGGGCATTGTATATGCTGATATTGGAAAGGTGGAATATATTGCCCATCGTCTTATAAAAACAAAAGCCAGTGACCCGCTGCCATTTCGTCTTGGAGCATTAATCAGTGGTGTGGTAGAGCTTATTTTAGAATATAAGCCAGATATGGGTGCAGTAGAAGATATTTTCCATTCAGTTAATGCAAAAAGTGCATTGCTTTTAGGGCAGGCTCGCGGTGCTTTAATTGCTGCTATGATAGCACACGATATACCTGTTAAAGAGTTTACTGCATTGCAGATAAAAAAAGCTGTTACAGGCTATGGCAAGGCAGAAAAAGAGCAGGTAAAAAAACTTGTTGAATTGCAGTTAAATATTGTTGTAAAAGGCGGAATGCCGTTAGATGTTACAGATGCACTTGCATGTGCCTTATGTCTTGCATATAATGAAACGAGAAGCATTGTAATATAGTCTTATAAAGGGGGTATTCCTTTTGATTTATAAAATAAAAGGGGTAATACTAGAAAAAGATACGAATATGATTGTTGTAGATACTGGTGGCATAGCTTATGAAGCTGTATGTTCACTTGCAACATATTCATCTGTTGGAAGTTTGGGGGAAATATGTGAGCTTTATACTTATATGGCTGTCAGAGAAGACGGCATATATTTATACGGCTTTGCAACAAAAGAAGAAAAACGGTTATTTTTAATGCTTATATCAGTTTCTAGTATTGGTCCTAAAATGGCAGTAAAAATTCTTGGTGGCATAGGATGTGAAAGCCTTATTGCTGCCATATCATCATCAGACCATCAAATGCTTTCAACTATTCCGGGTATTGGTAAAAAAACAGCTGAAAGAATAGTTGTGGAATTAAAAGATAAATTTGAAAACCAGCAGGTTGTTTATGCACCGCAGGATATAAGAGAAGAAGTTGTTGGTGCATTAGTGAACTTAGGCTATAAAGTGCCTGAAAGCAGAAAAGCTGTTGAAAAATGCAGTCCAAATGATGATTTTGAAACAGTTTTAAAAAATGCTCTGCAGTTTTTATCAGGTAAAAAATAATGAAAGAAACAGATATTTACAGCATATCAGAAACAAATGAAGATAAGCTTGGTGCACTTCGTCCTGAATGTTTTGATGATTATACAGGGCAGAAAAAAGTCATAGAAAACTTAAAAGTCTATGTAAAAGCAGCAAAGGAAAGGGGGGACAGCCTTGACCACTGCCTTTTTTATGGTCCACCCGGTCTTGGAAAAACTACTCTTGCAAATATAATAGCTCATGAGTTAGGTGTAAATATTACTGTAACAAGCGGACCTGCCATAGAAAAATCTGGTGATTTAGCAGCACTTTTAACTAACCTGACACCTAGACAGGTGCTTTTTATAGATGAAATACACAGGCTGCATTCAAGTGTGGAAGAAATATTATATCCAGCTATGGAAGATTTTAAGCTTGATTTATTAATAGGTCAGGGACCGGGCGCAAGAAGTATGCGTATAGATTTGCCAAAATTTACTCTTGTTGGGGCAACTACTCGTGCAGGGCTTTTAACATCTCCACTTAGAGACAGGTTTGGTATGATTATCCGCCTTGAATTTTATCAAGATGAAGAACTTGCCCAGATTATTACCCGCGGTGCTGGTCTTTTAAACACTCCCATAGAAAAAAAAGCAGCTTTAGAAATAGCTAAATGCAGCCGCGGCACTCCAAGGATAGCCCATAGAATACTTAGAAGAATGAGAGATTTTGCCCATGTATTTAATAAGGGCATAATATCTCTTGATATTGCTTACGACGGACTGAAACGGCTAGAAATAGATAATGCGGGGCTTGATGCAAACGACAGACGGCTTTTAATGACTATTATAGAAAAATATGATGGCGGCCCTGTTGGTTTAGAAACATTAGCTGCAGCAACAAGCGAAGAAAAAGATACCATAGAAGATGTTATAGAGCCATTTTTAATATATAAAGGGTTTATTCAAAAAACTCCAAGGGGCAGAGTGGCATCAAAAATAACTTATGACCATTTAGGTATCCGTTATAATCATAAAACTTCTATTGAAGAATTTTTGGAAGATGAATAATGGCAAAATTAAAAACAACTTATGTATGCCAGAACTGTGGAGCAGTCCAGTCTAAATGGATGGGAAAATGTCCAGAATGTAATCAGTGGAATTCGCTGGTAGAAGAAGTTATTGAAAAGCAGTCATCATCAAAATCATCTTATAATCAAAACTATATTCCTAAAAACACACCTGTTATTTTATCAAATGTGGCAGGTATAGAAACTCACCGCTTTGAAACAGGCATAAAAGAGCTGGATCAGGTATTAGGTGGCGGTATAGTTAAAGGTTCTGTTGTTTTAATAGGCGGCGAGCCGGGTATTGGCAAATCTACTGTTATATTGCAGGTTGCAGGCATATTAAATAAGAAAAATAAAAAAGTGCTTTATGTATCAGGTGAAGAATCACCATCACAAATCCGTATGCGGGCAGACAGACTAAATGTTACAGCTGATAATTTAGAGCTTTTAACAACTACTTCTTTTGAAGATGTGCTTTCTGCTACAGCTATTAAACAGTATGATTATTTAATAATAGATTCTATACAGACAATTACAAGTGAAGAAATTATTTCAGGCGGCGGTGCAGTAGGGCAGATTCGCCATGTTACATACAGGCTTGTAGAGCTTGCAAAAAGCACTGGTCTTACTGTCTTTATTATAGGGCAGGTAACAAAAGACGGCAATATTGCAGGTCCGAAAGTATTAGAACATTTAGTTGATACTGTTCTTTATTTTGAGGGCGATTATTCAAGGGGAGTCCGCATAATCCGCTCTGTTAAAAACAGGTTTGGCTCAACTGATGAAGTGGGTATTTTTGAAATGAGCCAGTCTGGTTTAATAGAAGCAGGGGACAGAGCCTTTTTTGATAAAGACAGCAGTCAGGCAAGCGGCAAAGTAATATGCCCTGTGTTAGAGGGCACAAGACCTTTTTTAATAGAAATACAGGCACTTGTTGCACCAACATTTTTTCAATACCCTAAAAGAAATGCCACAGGCTATGACAACAACAGGCTTGCAATGCTTATTGCTATTTTAGAAAAAAAGGGCGGCTTAAACTTATCTGGTGCAGATGTTTATTTAAATATTGCAGGTGGAATTAAAATCAATGAGCCAAGTGCAGATTTAGCAGTATGTGCTGCCCTTATTTCATCATTTAAAGATAAGCCAGTGCCATATACAATGGCTTTTGCAGGGGAAGTTGGCTTGACTGGAGAAATCCGCTCTGTTTCCAATATACAAGGCAGAATAAATGAATGTTCTAAATTTGGAGTGGAAACTTTATATACTAATAATAAACATGAAAAAAGTAAAAATATAAAATTAGTTAATGTGAAAAACATAAATGATTTATTAAAACTATAATTTGCAGGAAGTATATGGATAATAAAAAAGAGCGGGAAAGAGCAGAACTTCATAAAATAATATGGAATATAGCTGATGATTTAAGGGGGACTGTAGACGGCTGGGATTTTAAGCAGTATGTATTAGGTATGCTTTTTTACAGGTATATATCTGAAAATATTACTGACTATATTAATAAAAACGAGCATGAAGCAGGCAATATCAGTTTTAATTATCAAGAGCTGGATGACAGCAGCATAACTGATGATATAAAAGATGAACTTATTGATACAAAAGGTTATTTTATATATCCAAGTCAGCTTTTTTATAATGTGTATAAACGGGCTGGTAGTGATGAAAATCTAAATGAAACACTTCATAATATATTTAGAAGTATAGAAAATTCTGCTGTCAGCAGGCAAAGCGAAGATAACTTTAAAGGCTTGTTTGATGATTTTGATGTAAACAGCAAAAAGCTGGGAGCATCAATAAAAGAAAGGGTGGAAAAATTAAGAAAATTGATGAGCGGCACAGCTTCTATGAACCTTTTAAGCTATGGAGATAACACAATAGATGTTTTTGGTGATGCTTATGAGTTTTTAATGGGAATGTATGCATCAAATGCAGGCAAAAGTGGAGGGGAATATTATACACCGCAGGAAGTATCTGAGCTTTTAACAAGGCTTACATTATCAGGTAAAAAGGAAGTAAATAAAGTGTATGACCCTGCATGTGGCAGCGGCTCCCTTTTATTGAAATATGCTAAAATATTAGGACATAACAATGTGCGAATAGGTTTTTTTGGACAGGAAACAAATATTACTACATACAACTTATGCCGTATTAATATGTTTTTACATAATATTCCTTATGATAAATTCAGCATAGCTCATGGTGATACATTAATAAAACCATATCATTATGATGATGAGCCTTTTGAAGCAATAGTTTCAAACCCGCCATATTCTACAAAATGGAAAGGTGATGAAGACCCTGTCTTAATTAATGACCCTAGATATTCCCCTGCCGGTGTGCTTGCACCTAAATCAAAAGCAGATTTTGCTTTTATTATGCACTCTCTTTCATGGCTTGCAAGCAGCGGCACAGCAGCGATAGTATGTTTTCCCGGTATTTTTTACAGGGGTGGTGCAGAGCAGAAAATCCGCAAATATTTAGTAGATAATAACTTTATAGACTGCATTATACAGCTTCCAGAAAATCTTTTTTACGGCACATCTATTGCAACATGTATAATGGTATTAAAAAAGAATAAATCAGATAACAGCATTTTATTTATTAATGCTTCAAAAGAATATGTAAAAGTAACAAATAATAATAAGCTTACAGATAAAAATATTGATAATATTTTAAAATATTATGAAGAAAGAAAAAATATAGAATATATTTCATCTTTTATAAAGTATGAAAAGGTAGTTGAAGAAAATTATAATTTATCAGTAAACACTTATGTAGAGCTTGAAGATACAAGAGAGAAGATAGATGTTAATGTCCTTAATGCTGAAATAGAAGCAATAGTAAAAAAACAGCAGGTTTTAAGAGATAATATTAATAAAATTATAAATGAGTTAGGGGATATATAAATGCTGCCAGTAGAATTTATGCTATACAGCGATATATCTGAAAATATATCTGTAAATGTTGTAGTAAAAGATGAAACAATATGGCTTACTAAACTATTTAGAAAGGGGAATTTTTCCCCTTTCTAGCTTTCCCCTGAATGCAAAAATATTTTGTTCACCACAAAATATTTTCATAGGAAATAAAAATAGAAAGTGTGATTTCTATTTTTATTGGTTTATATTAATGAATGGTAAAAACAATTAATTATTAATAAAGAGAGTAGGTATAATAAAATGACACCAGTTGAATTTATGCTATACAGTGATATATCTGAAAATATATCTGTAAATGTTGTAGTAAAAGACGAAACAATATGGCTTACTCAAAAATCTATGGCAGAACTTTTTGGGGTTAATGTTCCAGCAATAAATAAACATTTAAATAATATATTTGCAGAAGGTGAATTGGCAGAAAAAGTGGTTATTTCCAAAATGGAAATAGCCACTCAACATGGAGCAATATCAGGAAAAGAGCAAATAAGAGAAGTAAATTTTTATAATTTAGATGCAATTATTTCAGTTGGTTATCGTGTTAACTCTACAAAAGCTACTAAATTTAGAATATGGGCTACTGGTGTTTTAAAAGAATTTATACAAAAAGGTTTTGTTTTAGATGATGAAAGATTAAAGCAGGGAAAAACTACTTTTGGCAAAGATTATTTTAAAGAGCTGTTAGAACGAGTTCGCTCAATTAGAGCAAGTGAAAGAAGAATATGGCAGCAGATAACAGATATTTTTGCAGAATGCTCTATTGATTATAATAAAAATTCTTCTGTAACAAAAGATTTTTTTGCTGCTATTCAAAACAAATTTCATTATGCAATTACTCATCAAACAGCTGCAGAGATAATATATAAAAGTGCTGACAGCAGTAAAAAAAGTATGGGTTTAACAACTTGGAAGAATGCACCTTTGGGAAGAATATTAAAATCTGATGTATTAGTTGCAAAAAATTATTTATCAGAAAAAGAAATAAGACAGCTTGAAAGGGCAGTAACTGGCTATTTTGATTATATTGAAGATTTAATAGAGAGAGAAAATACTTTTACAATGGAAGAATTTTCTGCAAGTATAAATGAATTTTTAAATTTTAGAAGATACGAAATATTATCTAATAAAGGCAGTATTTCAATGAATATGGCAAAAGATAAAGCAGAGCAGGAATATAATGTTTTTAATAAAACACAAAAAATTAATTCTGATTTTGATAAATTCAGCAGGAAAATATTGAAAAGTAAAAAACAGGATATATAATATATGAATAAAATAGAAAAAATGGTAAAAGAATTATGTCCTGATGGTATAGAGTTTAGAAGTATTGGTAGCTTAATAAAACGCTATAACAAAAAAGCTAAAAATATTACAGATATAAAAGTTTATAGTGTTAGTAAAAATGAAGGATTAATTCCTGCTGATGAATATCGTGAACATATAATTCATAGTCAAGATACTTCAAATTATACTATTATGTATAAAGGTATGTTTGCCTATAATCCTGCACGGCTAAATATAGGTTCTATTGCATATTTGAAAGATAATCAAGCATTAGTTTCTCCTATGTATGTTGTTTTTGAGATTGATACTACAAAGCTAATGCAACAATTTTTATTATATTTACTTCAATCATCTGTTGTTTTAAATAAAATTATTTCTTTAACAGAATCAGGTGCTAGATTCCGATTTGATTTTAATAGATGGAATTCTATTCTTATTCCTGTTCCACCATTAGAAATACAAGCAGAAATAGTTAGTATATTAGATACTTGTGTAGAATTATCAACTAATTTACAAGCTGAACTACAAGCTAGAAAAAAGCAGTATGAATATTATAGAGATAAGTTATTGTCATTTGACAATATTTTAAAACGGGGGGGGGTAGTTAAGAAATTAGGTGAAGTAGCAAATATTATTAGGGGGCAAGGTTTATCAAAATCAGAGTTTGTAGAAAAAGGTATTCCTTGCATACATTATGGACAAATTTATACTTATTATAAATTAAATGCAGATAGGACAATATCATTTACTGATAATGAAATTGCTTCAAAATTACAAAAAGTATATTATAATGATATAATAATGGCAGTAACAAGTGAAAATATTGATGATGTAGGCAAAAGTGTAGTATGGTTAGGTAATGAAAAAATTGTTACGGGTGGGCATACAGCAATAATCAAGACAAAGCAAAATGGAAAATATATAAATTATTGGTTTTCATCAGAACATTTTAGAAAGCAAAAAATAAAAATAGCACACGGAACAAAAGTTATAGAAATAACACCTAATAAATTAAACAATATTCTTATCTCTATCCCGCCCCTTGAAGTGCAGGAAGAAATAGTAAATATACTTGATAAATTTGAGCGAATGTGTAACAGTTTAACGGAAGGACTTCCGTCAGAGATAGCAGCAAGAAAAAAGCAGTATGAATATTACAGAGATAAATTATTGAGTTTTTAAAACTTGTCTATCAGAGCAAAGATAAGATAGTATAAATTTTACTGATTAACATAATATAAAATTCTTCGCCTGTATAACAGACTGATAAATAATACATAAAACAATATTTAAAGGTGTAGTAATGGATTATAACATTTTATACGAAACAGATTATGATACTGTTGTTGCAAGGTATGAAGATAAAAGAAAAAATAATAAATCATATCAGTCAGAAAAAGAGTTGGAAAATGAATTTATCCATAATCTTACAAATTTGGGATATGAATATATTAATATAAAAAATGAAAAAGAATTAACAGCTAACCTTAAAATACAGCTTGAAAAGTTAAATGATTATAAATTTGAACAAGATGAATGGGAAATATTTTTAAAAAAAGAAATACAGAAAGAAGGTATTTTAGAAAAAGCAAAAATAATACATAATGATGACTGTATCACAAATACTATAAACAGCAAAGGTGTTATTAAAAATATAAATCTTATAGATAAAAATAATATACATAATAATAAATTACAGGTTATAAACCAGTATAAAGAATATGATGGAAAATATAAATCCATATATGATGTTACTGTTTTAATTAACGGACTGCCATTTATACATATTGAACTTAAAAGGCGGGGTGTTGCTTTACAGACTGCTTTTAGTCAGATAAATAGATACCAGCGGGACAGCTTTTGGGCTGGAAGCTCTCTTTTTGAATTTATACAAATATTTGTAATATCAAACGGCACTCATACTAAATATTATTCTAATACTACAAGATATAATCATGTAAAAAGAAATGCTAAAAAAACAAATAATTCGTTTGAATTTACAATTTTTTGGGCTGATGCAGAAAACAGAAGAATAGCTGACCTTGTAAATTTTACAAACTACTTTTTTGCCCGCCATACAATTTTAAATATCATTATAAGATACTGTGTTTTAACAGAAGATAGTAATCTTTTAATCATGAGACCTTATCAAATAGCAGCTTGTGAAAGGATATTAAATAAAATAAAGTATGCGGAAAATAAAAATATATATGGCGGGATAGATGCAGGCGGCTATATATGGCATACAACAGGAAGCGGCAAAACTTTAACTTCATTTAAAACATCACTGCTTGCTTCTAAAACAGATTATATAGATAAAGTGTTTTTTGTGGTAGACAGGAAAGATTTAGATTATCAGACTATTAAAGAGTATGAAAAATATCAAAAAGGATGTGTATCATCTAATAAAAGCACTCGTATATTGCAGCAGCAGATAGAGGGTGATAGTAAAATAATAGTTACAACTATTCAAAAACTTTCTACTTTTATAAAGAAAAATAAATTTCATAATATTTATAATAAAAAAGTTGTATTAATATTTGATGAATGCCACAGGTCTCAGTTTGGTGAAATGCATACAAATATAATAAAGTATTTTAAAAAATACAGTATTTTTGGATTTACCGGCACACCTATTTTTAAAGAAAATGCATCAAGCATAAATAAAATACAGGGCAAAACAACACCGCAGGTTTTTGGTGAAAAACTGCATACTTATACAATAGTTGATGCTATACATGATGAAACCGTGCTGCCATTTAAAATAGAATATCATGATACTTTTAAAAATAAAGATAATATTGATGATAAAAAAGTATCCGGTATAAATAAAGAAGAAGTTTTTATAAATGATAAAAGAATAGAGCTGATAGTAAAATATATTTTAGAAAATTTTGATATAAAAACTAAAAGAAACAGCAGTTACAGCATAGATGGCAAAAGAGTAAATGGTTTTAATTCTATTTTAGCTGTAAGCTCTATTCCTGCAGCTGTTAAATATTACAAGGCTTTTAAAAAATTATTAGAGAAAAATACAAATCCATTAAGAATTGCTGTCATCTTTACTTATAACCCTAATGAAGAAGAAAATGGATATATAGATGATGAAAGTTTTGATACAGCAGATTTAGACAAAAGCAGCCGTGATTTTTTAGAATATGCAGTAAATGACTATAATAAAATGTTTAATACAGCATTTGATACAAGCAGTGATAAGTTTGAAAATTATTATAAAGATATATCCCAAAGAGTAAAAAATAAAGAGATTGATTTATTGATTGTTGTAAATATGTTTTTAACCGGCTTTGATGCTAAAACTGTAAATACATTATGGGTAGATAAAAATTTAAAATATCATTCATTGATACAGGCTTTTTCAAGGACTAACAGAATATTAAACTCTGTAAAAACTTTTGGAAATATTGTTTGTTTTAGAAATTTAGTAAAGGATGTAGAAGATGCTGTTGCTTTATTTGGCAATAAAGATGCTGAAAATATAGTGCTTTTAAAAGATTATAACAGTTATTTTTACGGATATGATAAAAACGGACACCATGAAAAAGGATATATTGATTATATTGAAGAGCTTTATAGTAAATTTCCTATTAATGAAGAAATTACAGGGGAACATAATGAAAAAGATTTTATTGCATTATACGGAATTATTTTAAAGTTAAGAAATATTTTATCTACTTTTGAACAATTTGATAATGATGACCCATTTAAAAAAGAAAATAAAGAAAGAGACTTGCAGGACTATCAAAGTAAATATATTGATTTGTATAATAAAATAGTAAAAAAAGCAAATAGTGAAAAAGAAAGTATAATTGATGATATTGTTTTTGAAATTGAGCTTATAAAACAGGTTGAAGTAAATATTGACTATATTCTTAAACTTGTTATGGAATATTTACTTAAAAATAAACAAGATGAAGAACTTGCTTTAAAAATATATAAATCAATTGATTCAAGTATTATGTTAAGAAATAAAAAAGAATTAATAGAAGAATTTATTAATATTACAAATATTAATAAAGAAGAAGATGGTTATAGAGAATGGGAGCATTATATAGATAAAACAAAAGAAAAAGAAATTACAGATATAATAAAAGCAGAAAATTTAAAAGAAAAAGATACTTTAAGTTATATTAATAATGCTTTTCGCGATGGAGAAATTAAAACATTTGGAGTTGATTTTGATAAGCTTCTTCCGCCGATTTCCAGATTCAGCAGGGAAGAAAACAGGCAGGAAAAGAAAAACAGTATTGCAGATAAATTAATAAGATTTTTTGAAAAGTTTTATAATATCAGTTGAATAATAGATATATATAAAAAAACTATTGATATTTTACAGATTACAGGTATATTGCTAATAAGAAATTTTAATTTAATATATAAAGGTGCATCCTATGGGTATTTTAGAAGGTAAAAAAGCTTTAGTTTTTGGTATTGCAAGTAATTTAAGTATTGCTTACGGCATTGCAAAACAGTTAAAGGCAGAAGGTGCAGTCGTTGCATTATCTTATGCTGCAGTTCATGAAAAAAGAATAAAATCTATTGCAGAAGAATTAGGCTCCACATTTGTTGAAGAATGTGATTTATCAAACGATGATGAAATAGATAATCTTGTAAATAAATATGAAGAAAAATTTGGTAAAATTGATATTATAGTCCACTCTGTTGCATTTGCTTCAAGAGAAGCTCTTTCTGGCAGATTTATGGAAGTTACAAGAGATGATTTTCGTGTTGCTATGGATATTAGCGTATATACTCTCATAGCAGTAGTGAAAAAGTTTGAAAGAATTATGAGTGATGATGCAAGTGTTGTTACATTATCATACTATGGCAGTGAAAAAGTTGTGCCTAACTATAATGTTATGGGTGTGGCAAAAGCAGCCCTTGAAGCAGCTGTTCGTTATTTAGCTGTAGATTTAGGCAAAAATGGCAAAAGAATAAATGCAGTTTCTGCTGGACCTATTAAGACATTGTCTGCTGCTGGTATCTCTGGCTTTAAATCTCTGCTATCATCAAATGAACAGCGCATTCCACTTGGCAGAAATGTGGATATTGAAGACTGCGGTAATTTAGCAGCATTTCTTTTAAGTCCAAAGGCTAAAAATATTACAGGCTCAGTTATCTATGTAGATGGCGGCTTTAATATTACAGCAATGTAAAATTAATCAGTATTTTAAGGCGATTATTTAATCGCCTTTTTTAGTATTATTAAAAGCAATTACTGTCAATGAATGCAGCAAGAGTATTTAAATAAATTATGTTATATTTAGCATTTATGCTAGGTCATACTGAGCCTGCAAGGCGAAGTATCTAAAAAAGAATATACTTTAAATATATTATGCACTGCTGTAATATAAATAATATAGATTTTTCGCCATTAAAATCAGGCTCAAAATGACTTGTGTGACAAAATTTTTAAAAAAATATATAAGGCACAGGAAGTGCCGTCGCATAGCGTAAGCGATGGGAGCATTTACTGCGACCAAGCGTAGTTTAAAAATTTTATGGACAAAATTTTTAAAAAAAATATATAAGGCACAGGAAGTGCCGTCGCATAGCGTAAGTGATGGGAGCATTTACTGCGACCAAGCGTAGTTTAAAAATTTTATGGATAAAATTTTTAAAAAAAATATATAAGGATTTGATAATATGACAAATAAATGGCTGTCTGCAATACAAAAAGCATTTCCTGCATTAAAAAAAGAAAATATAAATAAAACTAACTTGAAATTTAGTTTAATAGAAAATATTGATGATGCGTATTTAACCATAGAAGCTGCGGCAGAAAATGGTATTTGTTTTTCATGGGTAGATAATGCAAACAAGTATTTAATGGCAGTTATGGAAGCAGAGAGCTGCTCTCAGTATGAAATACATAACAAACTGGAAGTTATTTTTGACAGTCTTTTTGATAATTCATCATCTGAGCTTTATGCTGCAAGAGATGTTATTATAGATGATATGTATGGACTTGAAGTGCTTGGTGGTAATGAAACAGACGATAATAAATATGATATTTTTTATGGTCTTTATCTTTCTGATAATAAAGATGGATATGTGATTACTGGGTTTGGTGATGATGAAGTAGAGTTTGTTTTTGAAAAGCTGACTGGAGCAAGCAGACTATTTTACAGAAAAGATGTGCCTGCATCAATTAATAAAGGTAAATCGCAGGATAAAGAAATAGAACTTTTAAGAAAATTATCAGCAAAATTAATGGTAGATTATGATATAAACTGGCAGATATTAAACTGCACATTTTCGGTTATTGATGGCAGTCTTGATATAAAACAGGAAACATCTTTTTTAGTGCTTTCTGAAAATGGTGTGAAAGAAATGGATTTTTCAGAAATATATAAAGAAGATAAATCATTTATAAATGAAATTGCGGAGCTTCTGTCTAATATTTCTGCTTATGATATTTCAGGTTTTACAGTTACACTTTTTAAAGACGGCAGATATGGTATAACATATTATCCAATAGAAGAAGATGAATTTCATGGAGAACATGAGCATATTCATGATGAAAACTGTAATCATGAGCATTATTATGATGATGAAGATAATGACTATTTTCCTGAATATGGCAATGAAAAAGAATATGCTTTAAATTATATGAATAACCTGCACTCTGATATATTAAGCCCAGTAGATAAATGGGATAATGGTATGGTGCTTATTCAAAATACAGAAAATTTTACAATGGTTTATCCTTATTATAATACTTCTGCTAACCCATTTATAGAAATAAATATTTTAGAAGATACTGATAAAGATATAAACGATGAAAGCTATATGGAAGAATTAGGTTCTCAGTATGGTAAATATTATCCTGCAATGTATGACTACTTTGGAGAAAAAGTAGATGAGCTTAATTTATTTTCAGTATTATTTTACTTTAAAAATAATGGTGAAAATCAGGTAGATGCTGCAACACTTTATTATAAAGAATTTGTCTTTGATATTTTTTGTGCAGTAGAAGATGGATATGAAAGTGCAGAAGCTGTTGCTTTAATGGCAGCAGCAGATGCCTTTGAGCAGGAATTTACTGCTAAACCATTAATGTATATAACTTTTGATATATCTTATAATGATGAAATAAAATTATGCAGTCAAGTTAAAGGCTTATCTTTAAGTGGTGAAGAAGTGCTTGATAACGGTAATGATATAGTAGAAAATATATTAAGCAGTATTCAAGTTATATTTGATGATGCAAAATACAGATATGATAATAAAGCAGGCAGATTTACCATATTTCCAAACGGAAAAATAGGTGTAGAGTTTATATAGAAAAAGAAAAATTTGATAGAAATTTTAAAAACATTTAAAATTTTGTTTGACAATTTTACATAAAATTCTTATTATCATTTTTCATTGTATAAAAAGTGGGTCTGGTATATCAGACATTCTCTTATAAATTTATGGAGGCAAAAGATGGCACAGCTTACTCTGGCAAAGCGTACCAACTTAAAAAAAGTTCGCAAACAAGGTTTTCGTGCAAGAATGGCTACCAAAGGTGGCAGGCTTGTTATTAAAAGAAGACGCGCAAAAGGTCGTAAACGCCTTGCAGTTTAAACCTGAATGTTTTCCCCGTAGCATGCATATTTGTAAATCAAGAGATTTTACGGCAATATATACGGGGAAACGAGTTTCAGGCTCAATGTTTATAATCTATTATAATATATTGGGCAGTATAGGCAAAGCAGGTTTTACAGTCAGTAAAAAAGTTAGTAAATCAGCAGTTAAGCGTAATAAGCTTAAAAGAAGATTAAGGGAAATATACAGGCAAAATAGAAATTTACTGCCTGCAGGTGTATCTATAATTATACGAGTGCTGCCACAAGCTGCGGGAGCTGATTTTAATGAAATTAAAAATGAAGTTCTTTCGCTTTTTAAAGTTATTGCATCCAAAGAACACAGCAGTAATGTTAGTTAAATGTTATAAATACTGTATTTCTCCATACCTTGGTAACCACTGCCGTTTTTATCCAAGCTGTTCAAGTTATGCTATAGAGGCTTTTCAGAAAAAAGGTTTTATTAAAGGGTTTCTATTGACTGTATGGCGTATTCTGCGTTGCAATCCATTCTGTAAGGGTGGTTATGACCCTGTTAAGTAGGGAATATTAAATATTTAAGGATTTTTTATATATGGATAAAAGAACCGTTATAGCTTTTGTGCTTAGTTTTGTAGTATTGATAGGCTGGACTTACTTTATAGCACCTATGTTTTCACCTGTTCAGCCAGCTGCAGATAATACAACAGTTTCAAAAATACCACAGGCACCAGTTGAAAATGCAGCAGTTGATAATGTAACACCTGTTAATATAAATAAGGAATTACAGGTATCAGCTCCAGAAGAATTAACTACTGAAAAATCTAAACTAATGGAAGTAACTTTTAATACTGCAACAGGTGATATAAGAAGTGTTGCTCTTCCAGCATGGGAAGATACAGAAGGCGGATTTGTTACTTTTAATAAAAATGGTGTATCAGATTATGCTAAAATTTTAACACCAGTATCAAGTGGCTATACAAAAAAAGTGATAAATCTGCAGGACAGTAAATTGATTACTTTTACAGCTCAAAGCGGCTCTTTAATAATTAATAAATCATATCAATTATTTGATAATTCATATTTAATAAAGTCTACAATAGATGTTACAAATACAGGCAGTAATTCATTAAATATTCCTGTTAAAATAAATATTGGACCAAAACTTGGGTCTGGTTTTGAAGAATCATCTTATGTATTTGAAGGAGCTGTTATAACTAATGGTGGCAAAACATACAGAGTGAAAATGAATGATACTGACAGCGAAGTTTTAGACAATGCAGTATGGGCTGGTTATACATCAAAATATTTCTTATTTGCAGCAGCAAGTAATGATTTATTTAAAAAAGCAGAAATATTTCCTGAAAATAAGTCTGCCATTGCTTCTATTAATACTGATTTTATAGTAAACCCGGGCAGCAGACATCAGGCATCTTTTGATTTTTATGTTGGTCCTAAATATTATGACCAGTTAAAAGATTTAGGGCTTTCTCTGCAAAAAAGTATGGACTATGGCTGGTTTTATTTTATAGCTATTCCTATGCTTTATGTTTTGAACTTTTTAAATGATATATTTCATAACTATGGTATAGCCATCATTATACTTACTATTATTGTAAAAGTGTTAACATTACCACTTACATTGAAAAGTATGGTATCAATGAAAGAGATGACAAAAATTCAGCCAAAAGTTTTAGAATTAAGGGAAAAGTTTAAAAATGACCCTGCAAAACTTAATCAGGCTACAATGGATTTATACAAAGAGCATAAAGTAAACCCTTTAAGCGGGTGTTTCCCACTGCTTTTACAAATACCAATATTTTTTGCATTATATAAAGCATTACTTTTATCATTAGAATTAAAAGGTGCACCTTTCTTTGGCTGGATAGTAGATTTATCTGCAAAAGACCCATACTATATTACACCTATTGTTATGGGTATCACTATGTTTCTTCAGCAGAAAATGACCCCAACAACAGCAGACCCTATGCAGCAGAAAATATTTTTAGCTATGCCTGTTATATTTACATTTTTGTTTATAAACTTCCAGTCTGGTCTTGTGCTTTACTGGCTTACAAACAATGTGCTGTCTATTATTCAGCAGTATGTAATTAATAAAAGAAAATAAAGAACAAACTGGTATTTAATACGAGGTTATATTATGAGAATTTTTGAAGTGGAAGGAGATAGTGTAGAAGAGATTATCTCTCAGTTTACAAAACAGCAGAATATTCCTGCTGATTACATCAGCTATGAAGTTATTGAGCAGGGCTCTAAAGGGCTTTTTGGTATTGGCAAAAAAAATACAAAAGTAAAAATTACTTACAATGAAGCAGAGTGTGTAAAGAAAAAAGCAAAACTTATACTTAATGAACTTTTGGAAAAAGCAGGCTTTACAGATGCTCATGTCAGTGTAGAAGAAAACGATAAAAGACTTTTATTAAATATAGAAACTGAAACACCAGAATTATTAATTGGTAAATCTGCTCAAACACTTGATGCATTACAGTATATATTTGATAAAATGATAAACTTATCAGAAGATAGTGAAATAAGCATTATTGTAGATGTTGGCTCTTACAGAAAACGCAGAGTAGAAGAAAATGTTGCTAAATCACTTGCAATGGCAGAAAAAGTTAAAAAATCAGGCAGACCATTTAAACTGGCACCAATGAGCAGCATATTAAGAAAAGAAATACATATTGCATTGAAAAATGTGCCGGGAATTACAACTATTTCTACAGGTGAAGGTCCATTAAAACAGGTATCAATAGTGCCAGATAAGCCAAGAAATGGTAAGGGCAGATTTAACAATAAGAGAAGAAATTATAGATATAATAGAGAAGAAAACTAATGATTATGAAAATATTTGTGCTGGTCGCAATACTTGCTGGTATTTATTTCTTTTTTAAAATAAAAGATAAAAAGCAGGACGAGCAGAAGTATGCAGATAATGAGGAAGTAAAAGCTGTTGAAATGAAACAGGATGCTGTATGCGGCTCTTATGTGGAAGAAACTACTAAATATAAAGTAAGACTGCATGATAAAATATATTATTTCTGTTCAGAAGAATGCAAAAATCAATTTATAGATGAGAATACAAATCATTAGGATTTAGGAGATATAATGTATACATTATTGATAGGATTATTATTTGGTGTCATCACTGGTTATTTAGGTTTTTTAATATATCCAAGTTATGTGCTTGCAAGCTTAACATTTATTGCAGGTGTATTATTGTTTAATTTTTTCATGGGACGCTATTTTATGAAAAAATTAACTGAAGTATTTAATTCAATAGAAAAAGATATTAAAGCAGGCAAAGCAGATATTGCAATAGAAAAATTGAAAACAGGCTATAAATATTCTAAATGGCAGTTTTTGGTGAAAGAGCAGATAGATTCGCAAATAGGTATAATATTATATGCTAATAAAAGGTTTGATGAGGCTCTGCCTTACCTTAAAAAATCACTTAAAAGCAACTGGATGGCAATGAGTATGCTTGCTGCATATTATTATCGTCAAAAAGATTATGCAAATATGAAAGCTGTTATGGAAAAAGCTTCAAAGGCTAATAAAAAAGACAGCTTTACTCAGTGTCTTTATGCTTATTTCTTATCAGAAACTGGGGATGTTGATAGTGCTATTGCTGTGCTTGCAAAAGCTATGAAAAAACTGCCTTCAGATGAAAGGCTGCAAAATGCTAGTGATGCACTTAAAAACAGAAAGAAAATAAAAATGCAGGCTTATAATACTTTATGGCTGCAGCTTCATTTAGCAAAAATGCCTGAGGGAATAAAACAGTATCAAACATTAATAGGTAGACAAAAAATAACTAGAAGATAAGTAGAATTTATGCTTGAAGATATACAAAACTCAAAAGATACAAGAAATATAGATATAAATCAGGTAGGTATAAAAGATATTATCTACCCAATATCTTTAAAAGATAGAAATAAAGGTATTCAAAATACAATTGCAAAAATCACAATGAGTGTTATGCTTCCACATCAGTATAAAGGCACTCATATGTCAAGATTTGTAGAAATTTTAAATAAATATAAAGATAATATTGATATTCATAATGTAGGCTCTATATTGCAGGATATGAGAGAAAGGCTTTCATCAGATTCTTCTTTTATATCTCTTTCTTTTCCATACTTTATGGAAAAAACAGCACCAGTTTCTAAAATGACATCACTTATGGATTATAATTGTGAATTTTCTGGAAGCTGCTCTGAAAAAGGGCTTGATTTTGTATTAAAAGTAAAAGTTCCTGTCCAGTCATTATGTCCATGCTCAAAGGAAATTTCAGAATATGGAGCACATAATCAAAGAAGTATTGCTTCTATTTCTGTCCGCTTTAATAAAACTGTATGGATAGAAGATTTAATAGAGATAGCAGAAAGTTCAGCAAGTTCATCTATTTACTCTCTTTTAAAACGAGAAGATGAAAAATATATAACAGAATATGCTTATGATAACCCTGCATTTGTAGAAGATATAGTTCGTAATATAACAGAAAAACTTATGAATGACAGCAGGATTATATGGTTTGAAGTAGAATGCGAAAATATGGAATCAATTCATAACCATAATGCATGGGCAAGAATTGAAAGATGGAAATAAACTTTTTATTACTGCAATTTTGATGCTTAATTTTGGTTCAAGAATATTAAATTTTAATAATCAATAAACATTTAATATTGTTTTATCTTCATTATATATGTTTCAATTAGTCTTTGAAATGATAAATTTTTTATCATAACTATAATATATCAACTATAATATTATACCAATTTAATATGATTATTTTTACATATGATATTTTAATCCTTGACTTTGATTATAATTATGCTACTTTAATGGTATGGTATCTCTTTTAAAAAAATATATACTATATTATTTTATGGTATCTGCTCTGTTTTTTGTATATGGGTGTTCTGACATATCTGATTCCCCCCCCCATTCCTATGTTTCTGATGATAATATTCAGACAGTTGATTTTATATATGATATAAATAGTTTATATGTTTCATATTCAGTTATTTTAAATAATATTGATGAAACAAATGTCAAATCTTATTTATGGAATTTTGGTGATAACAGCACTTCTTCTTCTAAATCTCATACACATCATTACAGCGAAAAAGGTTTATATACAGTTATTCTTGAAGTTATTTTGGATAATGACAGTAAATTGAATATAAGTAAAAATATAGATATTAGTATTAATGAAAATACTGATAATGTAGATAATTTTTCAATACCTATTGATTTTGAATATGAAACTAAGAGTTTAACAGTTAAATTTTCAACTGAGCCTGTGGATAATGTAAAATCATATATATGGCATTTTGGGGATGGAAACATATATTCTGACTACGAAGCAGTTCATAGTTATAGTAAAAGCGGTTTATATGAAGTTATTCTTGAAGCAGTTTTAAATAATGATAAAAAAATATATCATAGTAAAAAGATTAATGTTAGTCTAATGGATTTGTTTTTTGAAGGTTTTGGAAGGGAGCCTGATAAAATGTATTTTGCACTGCATATAACAGGCAGTGCTGCAAACGGACTATTTATGCAGCAGCATAAAACATATGCCAAAGATTTATCATTTCAATTAAAAAATGGTAACAGAGAAAAAGACATTATATTTTCAAGAGATTATAAAAAATGGGGTCTGTGGGATTTGTGGGGAATAAAATTATATAATGTGCAATATGGCTGGGCAGACTATGACGGTAAAAAATTGGAAATGCCTTTTTATCTTGGAGATGCAGATTTTAAAACAGATATTAATTCAAAAAATATTTCTTTTGCTTCATTTGTTATAAAAGACAAGGAAAATACAATTTTTTTAGGGGACCCAAGTTTTGTAAGATGTATGACAGATGATTTAAAGTTTACAATTCCAAATGGTTATAATCCTGATATTCATAAGAATATTGCTAAATTTACAATAAATTTTAATGGTGATTCAAATTGTTCTTATAATGTGCTGTTTGATGGATTTGTCAATAAGTAATTATATTATATAGATGGTTTATATATTAATTTAATAGTTATTTTGTGAGGTGAATAATGATAAATATGAAATCAATAATTTTTAAGAGTATTAATATTGTTTGTGTTTCAATATTCCTTTTATTATCAGGCTGTGGAGATGTTTCTGATATTTTTAATAAAAATAATTCTAATAATAGTGGAAATACAGGCGGTAATGATAATAGTGGCAATACTGGCAGCAATGGTGATACAGATAGTGATAACAGTGGTTATGGGGGGGGGAATCCAGATGATACTGTTATAGAAGATGGAATAGACATATCTTTTATTTGTTATCCTAATGAATTAGCCCTTGATTGTGATGTGATTGAAAAAGAAATTCCTGAAATAATAGAGATTGTTGAATATTACTGGAGTTTTGGAGATGGGGGCATTGCAGAAGGTCAATATAATGGACACTGGCTGTATAAAAAAGGTGGAGATTATACTGTTAAACTTGAATTGGAATATAAAAAGAATGGTGCTGCAAAAAGAGCTGCCTTAGGTTCACAAAAATATACATTGATTCAAGAATATTTTCCTACTCTATTTTTATCACAGTTTGGTGATGATACAAGTCTTATGTATTTTGCACTTCATATAAAAGGGGAAAGTAATATACAGGCTAATGGGACAGGGTTATTTGCTCAAAAAGTTACTGGTATCAGTGGAAAATACTCTGAAGATTATGCAAGAGATTTAATAGCTTATAAAAAAGGTGATACTAATACAAAATTTGAGTTTTCTGCTTTATATCAAAATTTAGGATTAAACGACATATATTCTATTGATTATGGCTGGACGGATAAAGATGGATTAAAGCTGGATATGCCATTTTATCTTGGCTATAAAGGCTTTAATATACCAAAATCATCTAATGGTTATGTTGAATTTGTAAACTTTAATATTGTTGATATGACAAGTTCAGGGCTTATGCCCGGTTATGATTACACTTCTTTTGTTAGATGTAATACAGGTGATTTTAAATTTAATATTCCTATGAAAGATTATGATGAGAATTTTCATAGAAACATAGCATTATTTACTGTAAATTTTACAGGTCAGTGTGCATATTCTGTAACATTTGACGGCTTTTTAGAGAAGTAGTTTATTATTGAGAAAAATGAGATATTATTTTTTAGATACTTCGCTATATTTCAAGTTCAGCATTGACATACAATTTTTACAATATCAGTCATTTTGAGCCTGATTTTATAGGCGAAAAATCTAAATTATACATATTGCAAAAGTGAATAATATATTTAAATTATCTGTTTTTTAGATACTTCGCCTTTCAGGCTCATTATGACATGGAAGCAGGTCAAGTATGACTAATGCAGGGACAGGAAGTCCCGTCTTTAGTAAGCGATAGACAAACTTGTTTTGGCAGAGCGTGATTTAAAAAATACAGGGATGTATTTTTTAATAAAAGATGAATTAAGATACTTCGCCTTTCAGGCTCATTATGACATGGAAGCAGGTCAAGTATGACATATATCTCTCACACTATAAATCAAAACTTTGTATAATATGCTATTTTGGTTAAATCCAAAAAATATCATTTTCATACTGACTATTTTTATGTATTATACCATAATATAATTATAAAAATATTTTGATAAAATTATTTTCATTCATTAATAATCATATAAGCTGCTGTATATAAGTTATCATATTATTTACATGCAGATATAGATATTTTTTTAGATTCTTTACCATTTCTTATAGTTGTCAGCTTAAAATCAACACATTTATCATCTTTTGCACTGTATCTGAATAATTCCACATCTACCTGCTGTATAAACTTATCTTTTCCGTTGGTTGTAATATAAACATTATAGTTTGAGCTGTTTTTTTCCTTATCCCATGTTAATACTATATCATTACCGTTACGGCGGACTATAATATTCTGTGGCGGCAGGTTTAGTTTGCTTGTATCCAGTTTAAAATCCTGCCTGTATGGGATACCTGTATTATTATCATAATCGTAGGGTATAACCATAACAGAAAGTGTTGTAGAGTTTACAGGCAGTTCATCAAAACATGTTTTAATACCATTTTTCGCATCGCCAATTTTTGTGCCGTTAATAGTAACAACAGTGTTTGCTACAACATCACTAAGCCCGGGATAAACACATATTTGTTTATTTTTTTCATAAGTTATATTAATAACAGTATGTTTTATTGGTCTGTAATATTTAATTGTTTTTACTAATGCTGGAGAATAAGTTTTAACTTTTCCATAATAGTGGCGAAATCTGTATTTATATACTCTATTATTTACCACATCAGTATCCGTATATGTCTGCTTTGGGTTAATTAATGCTACACGCTTAAAGCCTGCCAGATTAAAAAATCCTATACTTTCATCTACTTTTTCTACAAATAAAGTATAATTATCACTGCCGTTATAAATAGATATACCATCACTATTAACAGCATAGTCAATGGCTTGCGGGTATGGTATATCAAGTGTGCCTTTTGGCACAGGGTCAGATTTTAACCCGCAGGCATAAATCATAAATACTGTAAATACAAGAACAGTATATTTATAAATTGTCATCTAAAAAGCTCTTAGCAAGTTTTATTTGTGTCATAACTGATTCTACTGATGTGCCGCCATAAGAGTTCCTGCTGTTTACAGAAGCATCAAGAGTAATATAGTTATAAACATCTTTTTCTATAAATTTAGAAAATATCTGCATTTCATTAATAGACAATTCTTCTAAATTTTTATTATTATCAATAGCATAAGCAACAGTTTTACCAACAATATGATGTGCTTCTCTAAAAGGTATACCTTTACGGACAAGATAATCTGCTAAATCTGTAGCTGTAGAGTAGCCTTTTCCTGCTGACTGTTGCATTTTATCAACATTTACTTTCATTTTTTCTATCATTGGAGCAAAAACTTTCAGTGAAGCAAGTAATGTATCAACAGCATCAAAAAGCGGCTCTTTATCTTCCTGCATATCTTTATTGTATGCAAGCGGGAGCCCTTTCATAATTGTAAGCATTGTCATAAGAGAGCCATACACTCTGCCAGTTTTGCCGCGAATAAGCTCTGGAATATCAGGATTTTTTTTCTGTGGCATAATAGATGAGCCTGTGCAGTAGTCATCAGTTAATGTGACAAAATTAATATCAGGGTTAGAAAAAAGTATTATTTCTTCAGAAAGCCTTGATAAATGCATCATGCAGATACTTGCAGCAGACAAAAACTCTATAATAAAATCTCTGTCAGACACAGAATCTATACTGTTTTCAGTAGGTCCATAAAAACCAAGAGTATTTGCAGTGTAGTTTCTATCTATGGGAAAAGTTGTGCCAGCAAGAGCACCAGCACCTAATGGGCAGTAGTTTGCTCTAATCATTAAATCATTTATACGCTGAAAGTCCCTTTTAAACATTTGAAAATAAGCCATTAAATAATGGGAAAATAAAATAGGCTGTCCCTGCTGCAAATGAGTAAATCCCGGCATAACTATACCTATATTATTCACTGCTTTATCAACAAGCACTCTTATTAGGTTAATAAGGTATGCTTTTACAGTTTCTGCTTCATACATAACATACATTCTAACATCAACAGCTACCTGGTCATTTCTGCTGCGTGCAGTGTGCAGTTTACCACCAACAGGACCTGCTATTTCAGTAAGTCTTTTTTCAACAGCCATGTGTATATCTTCATCGCCTATATCAAAATGAAATTCACCTTTTTCTATTTCATCAAGCACCTGTTCAAGACCTGATACTATTGCTCTTGCTTCGCTTTCTGCTATTATTCCTTGACGGCTAAGCATTACAGCATGAGCAATACTTCCTTTAATATCAAACTTATATAATCTTTTATCAAAATAGATAGATGCATTAAATTCTTCTACAAATATATCTGTAGGCAGGTTAAATCTGCCAGCCCATGGTTTTTCACTCATTATTTATCTCCTTTTAGTGCATGTCTTTTTTCAAGTTCTTTTAAAACATCAGTCCAGTCTATCCCTTTAAAACGAAGTGCAACCATTAAATGATATATATAATCTGCTGCTTCTGCTGCTGTTTCATAAGGTGGCTCTGTTAAAAATGCTTTAATAAACTCTGCATTTTCTTCACCAAGTTTTTTTATGATTTTGTTAGCACCACCTTCAAATAATGTAGTAGTATAAGAAGCAGGGCTTGGGTTTTGATGTCTATCTTTAATTGTTTCGTTTAGTATAAGCAGTATATTTTCCATATTATATCCTCTATAATCTAACAGGTATATTTTTATTGTTTAAATATTTTTTTACTTCTAATATTGTCATTTCCTGAAAATGAAATACACTTGCAGCAAGGGCTGCGTCTGCAAGACCATATTTAAAGCCTTCATAAAAATGCTCCATAGTGCCAACGCCGCCTGACGCTATTACTGGTATAGTTACTGCCTGACTTACTGCCTTTGTAAGCTCTATATCATAGCCAGTTTTCATACCGTCTTTATCCATACTTGTAAGAAGTATTTCTCCAGCACCAAAATCTTCCATAGTTTTTGCCCACATTACTGCATCAAGTCCTGTTCTTTTTCTGCCGCCAGCAATAACTACTTCATAAGAGCCATCTTCTTTTGATTTAGCATCTATTGCAGCAATAACAGCCTGAGAGCCAAATTTATTAGCCGCCATTTTTATAAAATCAGGATTTTTAACAGCTTCAGAATTTATAGACACTTTATCAGCTCCTGCTGCAAAAAGGCTGCGTATATCTTCAATAGTTCTTATACCGCCCCCAACAGTTATAGGCATAAAGACATTTTCTGCTGCTTTTTCTATAACATTAATCATAATGTTTCTTTTTTCATGTGTCGCTGTAATATCTAAGAAAGCTATTTCATCTGCTCCCTGTTTTTCATATTCTATTGCAGCGTCCACAGGGTCACCAGCATCTCTAATATTAACAAAATTTACTCCTTTAACTACTCTGCCGTCTTTTATATCAAGACATGGAATAATGCGTTTAGCAAGCATACTTTCTCCAGTTTATACAAATTTAAAATTTTATAACATATAAATACTTAAAAGTTAAATAAAAAATTATTTAAATTTAAATAAAAATATGCTAAAAGAAATATTATGAAAAAAACATTACTTATAACTATATTTATTTTTTATTCATTTTTTACAAGTTTTGCAGAAGAAATAAAAACAGTAGCAGATATTTTCCCAAAAGCTTCTCAAATGAAAGGCGGTTCTTCTTCATGGATAGTTGCAGGTGTGGTTGCAGAAAAACGGGACAGATGCACTGTTTATGAAAATACTTATGCTTATTATTCAACTAAAAAAGAGAAAATACTAGATATAGAGCGTGAAAATACTTATGTTGTTTCTGCCAGAATATTTGAATGTGATAATTTTGCAGAAGCATTAAAAAACTATAAAGAGCTTGCAGATATATCTAAAAAATATGCAAATCGTAAACAGGTTGCACCAGTTCCTTTTGGGGAGCAGGGCATAATGGTTGCTTTGCCATTGCAGAAAAAGCAGGGGAAAAGCCAGCAGGCTAATTTCTATATTACATATATTTTCAGAAACTTTGTAATACAGGTTTATTCAGATGACGGATTTGCTCAGATGGATATGTCTGGAGCTATTGAAAGCAATATTTATAAATATCTTAAAACAAAAGGCATAAATTATGCGGTAAATAGAATAAATTTAAAAGTTGAAACAGGCACTTCATTATATATGGACAGCCTTTCTTTTACTGGTGATAAAATAGCTTCAGTTTTAATAAGCGGTATAGTGCTTGATGTTAATAATAAACCTGTTCCTGATGCAAAAATTACAGCAGTTGAAACAAACCAAAGTGTAGTAAGTGATAAAAATGGCAGGTTTAGTATTAATGTTACTTCTGGCAAAGGCAAATCTATTTCTATGGTTAAAACTATTATGCTGCCATTTTCTATTAGTGGAGAAAGGCTTGCATTATCAACAGGTTTTTATCCTATAGAAGTTAAAAATAAAGGTAAAGAAGTGTTTAGCGGCTTGCTAAATATTCTTGTTAAAAATAACAGGGTGTCAGGCTATCTTATAGATACAAACCTTAATAAAAGATTTCCTGTTACTGGATATGTAAGGGGCGATAATGTAACGATAGATACAGACTGCACTGAGCCGGGTTCCACATTAAACTGCCGTAAAATATTTAAAGGAAGTCTTGTTTCTGATTATATAGTGCAGGGTAAAGCAATAGGTGTTGGCAGTGGCGATTTTATTATAGATAAAAATAAATTTACTATAATCACAGAAAGCCCGTATATTAGAGATACAGGTATAGCACTAAATCTTTCTGTGCTGCAAAATGGTGTGCAGAAATACAGCAGTCAAAAAAATATGCCGCTTAATGCAGGCACTGCAAATAAAAGCTATCTTGAACTTAAAACAAATGATTTTATAGGCAAAGATATGCTTTATTTTAAAGAAGCATTTTTAAAACTGAATATTCTGGGCTTAAATATTAAAAATAAAGCAGAAATTGTGCTTTTTAAAAAAGTGGTAGATAAAAACGGATATGTCTCTATGCAGAGAATTGCACCACTTAAAACAATTACAAAAGAAGATAAAAATGAAATCAAGCTTGATATTTCAAGCCAAATCCGCCAGCCAAATGAGCAGGGTTATTTTATAGGCTTAATTGGTGATGAAAAAGATTATATTATATTTAATGGCAGCAATGTCAGCATAGATTTAAGCTATTATGGTAATGCAGCTTCATATAAACCCCGTAAAGTTTTAAGTATCGCTCTTAAAGATTTTGAAGGGGAAGATATGGTTTCTAACAAAGGCTATATAGAAAAGGATGGCAGCAGCGATATTGTGATTTCATTAAATGTTTCTGCCCGTGGCAGAAATTTAGAGCAGATTGAAATTATAGCTGATGCTGATACAAGGCGTGTATGGAATACTGTAATAGACGATATTTATCCAGCAATAGCAGTTCTTCAAAATGGTGGAATTTTAAACGAAGATGATTCTTCAATTAATATTCCTTTAAAATCAGATGATGAAATATTTGATTTGCATTTATATAAAGGCTCATTAAAAGAAGAAAATATTACTAAAATTACAGTTAAAGCTGTTATTGACGGCAAGCTGTATGAAGATTTTATATTATTAAAATAGGAAAAGTTATGACATTATATGAAACATTAAAAAACAACTTATTTATTATGGCAGGTCCATGTGTTATAGAAAGTAAAGATATATGTTTTGAAATTGCAGAACGAGCAAAAGCTGTGGCAGAACAATATGGATTTACATATATTTTCAAAGCATCTTTTGATAAAGCAAACAGAACAGCTGCATCAAGTTTTCGTGGCACAGGTCTTGAAAATGGGTTAGAAATCTTGAAAGCTGTTAAAGATAAATTTAATGTGCCTATAGTTACAGATATTCACGAAAGTTGTCAGGCTGAGCCAGCTGGCAAAGTATGTGATATAATACAAATACCTGCCTTTTTATGCAGACAGACTGATTTATTAACAGCAGCAGCAAAAACAAAAAAAATAGTAAATATTAAAAAAGCTCAGTTTTTAAGTGGGTTAGATATGAAGTATCCACTTGAAAAAGTATATTCAGCAGATAATAATCAGGTAATGCTTACAGAAAGGGGCACAATGTTTGGATATGGTAATCTTGTGGTAGATTTCCGCAGCCTTATAGATATGCAGCAGTTTAATGTGCCTGTTATTATGGATTTAACTCACTCTACACAGAAACCGGGTGCATTAGATGGCAAAAGCGGCGGCAATCCGGAATATGCTCCATACCTTGCAGCAGCTGCAAGTGCATGCGGTATTCGTGGTTTTTTTGCAGAAACTCACCCAGAGCCTGCAAAAGCATTGTCTGATGGTGCTAATATGGTTAGTCTTAATGATTTTCCAAAGCTTCTTGAAAATATTAAAAAACATAGTATATAGCTGGAGAATATAATGGGAGAAAAATTTAAAAAGTTTTCTAGATATTTTGGTGGAGAATATATGAAATACTGGTATATTGCTTTTGCAGTAACAGTATTATTAATGCTTGCTTTCTCTATTGCTGATGCAAAAGTGGATAAATTTAAATTTACAGTATATAATGAAGACGGAACTATTCAGTCAGAAAGAATTGTATCAAAAGAAGAAGTAGATATTAGTGCAAGGTCTGCTCATTCCCGCTCAATAGTTCCAGAAAAAATATTTTAATATTATTTAAAAATAATGTATTTTACTGCTGCTAAAAACAGCAGTATTTTTTAATGTATTTGGACTTATCCAAAAATTTTGTGTGGCAGTAATTTTGAGCCTTTTTTTAAAGGAGAAAAATCTAGATTATATATATATTGCAAAAGTGTATAATATATTTAAATTATCTGTTTTTAGATACTTCGCCTTTGGCTCAGTATGACATAGAGTTTTCACACCATAAGTCATTTTGAGCCTGATTTTGACAGGCGAAAAATCTAAATTATATATATATTACAGTATTGTATAATATATTTAAACTATAACCTGCAAAAATATAAAACTATATAAGCACTGTTTTATTAATAGCAGTATCTGGTGTAATGCCGCCTTTTAATACACTTATAACTGATTCTGCACAGCATATTGCCATATTTTCCTTTGTTGCCTGTGTAGAACTTCCTAAATGGGGGGAAAGCACTACATTATCAAGTTTTTTTAATTCTTCATTTATATCTGGCTCATATTCGTATACATCAAGCCCTGCTGCATATATTATTTTTTCAGAAAGAGCTGCTGCCAAATCACTTTCTCTTATAATTGCTCCTCTGCCAATATTTACTAAAACAGCAGTTTTTTTCATTTTTTTAAATTCTCTTAATGAAAAAATATGCCTTGTTTCAAGTGTTAATGGTGCAGTGATAATCAGGAAATCAGACCACTCCAAAAGCTCATCAAATGTAGCATAAGTTGCACCAAAAATTAATTCTGCCTGCTTATCTCTATGCCTGTTATGGTATATTATATCCATAGAAAAGCCAGTTGCTATTTTTGCAACAGCCTGACCAATATTTCCCATACCAAAAATACCTAATGTTTTTTTATAAAAATCAAGCCCTGTCATTAAGCTGTGGTTAGTGTTGCCTGAAAATCTGCCATTTCTTGCATATTTGTCTGCTTCTGGTATGTGGCGAGCTGCACTCATTAATAAAGCAAAGCCAAGCTCTGCTGTGCTTTGAGTTAATATATGTTTTGTTGTGCATACTGTTATGCCCCTGTGAGTAGCATAATCTATATCTATATTATCACTTCCCGCATCATAATTTACTATTACTTTAAGTTTTGGAGCTGCTTCCATTAATGGTCTGTCAATAATATCGCTTGATGTGCATATTAAAGCATCAGTGTCGCTCATCATCTGCCTAAGCCTGATAGGCGGAAGCGGCTCATCTATACTGTTTGTATCAATGCGTATATCTTCTAAATAATTAGTAATAATGTTTGGTAATTTGGAAGTAATAACAACTTTCATACTGACTCCTAATATTTTTTTCTTCTAAATAAATCTGTCCTTTTTGATATAACTCTGTCTATAAAAAGCATACCATTAAGATGGTCTGTTTCATGCTGGATAAGGACAGCTTCAAAGCCGCTTGTTTCAAGCACATTTTGCTGCATATTCTCATCAAAATAGTTTACAACTATTCTTTCTGCTCGTGTAACATTGCCAGTAAAATCAGGCACACTCATGCAGCCTTCTCGTGATGTAATAGTGCCGCTGTGCTCAATAATTTCTGGGTTAATCATTACCATAAAGCCGTGGTTTTCTTTGCATTTTTTATTAAGAGATGCATCTATTGTGATTATTCTTTTAAGTATGCCTATCTGTGGAGCAGCAATCCCTGTGGAATGTCTTGCATCAAGCATTGTATCTTTTAAATCCTGTATAATCTGCTTAACTTCATCTGTTAATTCTATAACATCAGCAGCGTCCTGCTTTAATATATCATTTGGGTATTTTAAAACTTCTCTTACTGCCATGATTAAAGCTCATAAAATTCAATTTTTTTTATATTTATTTGGGTGTTAATTTCTTTTGCAGTTTTCTTTAATGCTTCCTGCCAGATATTTTCATTATCTTCATTATTAGCAACAACTTCCAGCATCATAATATATACTTTTGTGCTGCCGCCTGTGATTTTTGTCTGTAAATCTATAATATTTAAATTGTTTTTTGTTATCTCTTTAGTAATAGCATGAACAATGCCTGCTTTATCTGCACCATATACAGAAATAGAATAATGACTGCCGTCTTTTATTTCAGGCTTTTTATTAAATTTAAAAACTTCCATATTAGAGCGGACATTTTTAAACATATCTTTTATTTCCTGCTCTTTATATTCTTTATCATTTGTGACTATAAATATCATAGAAAAAACGCCCTGTAATAATGTGGAGCTGGAATCAGATAGATTAAAGCCGTTATCAAAAAGAACTTTTGTAGTATCTGCCACAATACCTTTTGAGTCAGTATTTACAAAACTTAATGCATAATAATATTGTTTATCCATATATAACCTCATGTGAATATATTTATAAGATAGATAATTATATAATAATAAGCAAGATATTTTTTATATTTAAGGTTTATAAAGGCTTATGGAGGTAGATATACCTTTTTATACAATATAAATAAGGCTCTAGACTAGTATCTTTTTTTGATATTGAAAAAAAGTCTTTCTAAAAGCAATAGAAAGTTATCATTATATGCTTATAATCATGGAAGAATTTTTAAATATGATGATATTTTTCCATTAAAAGAATGTATGTTTGAAGGAAACTTATACAACATTCCTTTAAATTTTGAAAAATATGTATTTGCAGAATATGGCATTGGATATTTAGAAATGCCTGATACAATAGGTATTTCTGCACATATAAAAACATACTTTAAAGATATGGATATTCAAAAGATTTATGATGAATTAATAATGACTGAAAATAAAATTAATGGATTTATTCAAAAAATTTAGACTAAGACAATTCCTGTCCCTGCATTGTTTTACTGAGCCTGAAAGGCGAAGTATCTAAATTTACCCTTCATTTTCAAATTCATCCATGAATTTGAAAAATCACGCTTGGTCGCAGTAAATGCTCCCATCGCTTACGCTATGCGACGGGACTTCCTTGTCCCTGCATTGTTTTACTGAGCCTGAAAGGCGAAGTATCTAAAAAGTTAGATAGTTTTAAATATATTATACAATACTTTAATATATATAATTTAGATTTTTCGCCTTTCAAATCAGACTCAACACTACTGCTGTAAAAAATTTTAGGTAAGTCCAATATGTAAGTATCAAGCATTTTTCCTGCATAATGTATAGACATTATCTAGACAACATATTTTACTACTTGATAAAAATAAAATATTTAATATAATACTATGGATATTATACTTGTATTTTTAATTGTGGAGAATTAAATGTTTGATAATTTAAGCAACAGAGCTATGCAGGTGCTTGCTCATGCAAAGGAAGAAGCAGATAAACTGGCACAGCCTGTTATTGATACAGAGCATATATTATTAGGGCTTTTTATAGAAAAAACGGGTATTGCTGCCACTATTTTTATGAAACGAAATATTAATATTTCATCAATTGTAATGAAAATACGCCGCAGCTCTGATATGAGCGATATTTTTGCATTGAAGGGTAACCTGAATTACAGCCCACTTGTTACAAAAGTTCTAGAATATGCAGCAGAAGAAGCAAACACTTTTGGCAAAGAAATTGTTGATACTGAACACTTGCTTTTAGGCTTAGTTCGTGAAACAGAGGGAAAAGCCAGTGCCATATTAAGCAGGATAGGCTTTGATGTGGAATCTTTAAGGAATGATATTAAAATATATTATAAGAAAGGTTCATCAGATAAAGAAAACAGTGAAACACCAGTTTTAGATGAGTTTGGCAGAGATTTAACTGCTCTTGCTCGTGACGGAAAACTGGACCCAGTTGTTGGCAGGCAGGATGAAATTATCCGCCTTTTACAAATATTAGGCAGAAGGCAGAAAAATAATGCTGTGCTTATAGGAGAACCGGGTATTGGTAAAACTGCTATTGTAGAGGGGCTTGCAAAAAGAATGCTTGATGAAGATATACCTGTATTTTTAAGAGATAAACGGATAGTTTCTTTAGAAATGGGAGCATTAGTCGCAGGCACAAAATACCGCGGTCAGTTTGAAGAGCGTATGAAAAAACTCTTGAAAGAGATAGAAACTGCAAAAAATATTGTTCTTTTTATTGACGAAATACATACACTCGTTGGAGCTGGAGCTGCAGAAGGCTCTATTGATGCTGCAAGCATGTTAAAACCGGCTCTTGCAAGAGGTGGTGTTCAGTGCATTGGTGCTACAACGCTGGCAGAATACAGAAAACATTTTGAAAAAGATGGTGCATTAGTCCGCAGGTTTCAGACTATTATTGTGCAGCCGCCAACAGAAAAGCAGACTGTTGCTATTATTAAAGGCATAAAAAAATATTATGAAGAATACCATAAAGTATTAATTCCTGATGAAGTGGCAGAAGAAGTTGTTTCATTAACTGATAGATATATTACTGATAAATTTCAGCCGGATAAAAGTATAGATGTTATTGACGAAGCATGTTCAAAACGAAAAATTAATAAAAATATGCTGCCTAAGAATCTGGAAAAGTTAAAGCACAGAATTAATTCTGCCAGTTCAGAAAGAGAAAAATATATTCCTTATAATGAATATGATAAAATAGAGCAGTTTACAAAAGAAATTAATAAGCTTGATGCTTTATATAAAGCTAAAATAAACAGCTGGAATAAAGATATTAATGAAACATATCAAAGCCTTACAAGTGATGATGTGGCAGAAGTTGTATCTATTATGACAGGTATTCCTGCTAAAAAATTACAGTCTGATGATAAAGCAAGAGTTGCGGGTATTGCTTCAGAGATTAAAAAATATGTAATAGGGCAGGATGAAGCAGTAGATAGTGTTGCAAAATCTATAAAACGCAGCTTTGCAGGTATTACAAACCCTGATAAACCACTTGGCTCTTTCATATTCCTTGGACCTACTGGCGTTGGTAAAACAGAAGTTGCAAAAAGACTTGCAGAAATAGTGTTTGGCTCACGGGATGCTCTTATCAGAATAGATATGAGTGAATATATGGAAAAATTTAATGTTTCAAGACTTGTTGGTGCTCCCCCTGGATATGTAGGATATGAAGAAGGGGGCAAATTAACAGAGCAGGTTAGAAGACGGCCATATTCTGTTGTGCTTTTTGATGAAGTTGAAAAAGCTCATCCAGATGTTATGAATATTTTACTGCAGATACTAGATGAGGGTTTTGTTACAGACAGCCTTGGTCATAAAGTAAATTTTAAAAATACTATTATTATCCTTACATCTAATATAGGAACAAAAGAAGGCACAGATGATAAATCTCTTGGTTTTGGTGGTATGAAAAATGCAGGCACATTAGACCACAGCCGTTTTAAATCAGCAGCAGAAAAAGAGCTGAAAATGAGATTTGCTCCAGAGTTTTTAAACAGGCTTGATAATATAATCTATTTTAAACCGTTAGGGCTTGAAGAATTAAAAGTAATATTTGATATTCAGCTTGCTGAAATTAATAAAAGGCTTGCTCCAAGCGGTAAAAAAATAAGTATATCTGATGATGTAAAAGAGTATCTTTTAACAAATAATTATCCATATATGTATGGTGCAAGACCTGTTAAACGGATACTGCAAAGCCATATTGAAGATAAACTTGCTGATATTTTAATAAATGATACTTCGCCAAAACGCAAAGTATTTAAAGCAGTAGTGAAAAATAATGAAGTCCTTATTAAATAAACGGATAGCAATATTTGGTGCAGGTGCCATAGGCTCATATATTGGCTCAAAATTTATTGAACATGGGTTTACTAATGTGGAGTTTGTGGCTCGCTCTGGGTATAATGTATTAAAAGAAAAGGGTCTTATTGTTAAAAATTATCAAGATAAGTCTCCTTATAATCTGAAAGTAAATGCAGTTAAAGAATTAATCGGTTTGTATGATGCAGTATTAATATGTGTTAAATCAAAAGATACTGTTGATGCTGCAAAACATGTAAAAAACCATTTAAATAATGATGGCTTTGTTGTATCTATCCAAAATGGAGTGGAAAACCCTGATATTATTTCTGCTTTTATTATGCCAGAAAAAATCATTACAAATGTTATATATATGACAGCGGTTATGCAGGAAAAAGGTATTTTAGAATATATGGCAGAGGGCAGGCTTATTTTTGGTCATATTAATGGGAAAAATTCTCAATATGCTGATACATATATGCAGATATTACAGCATGCAGAATTAAATGCAAAATATACTGATAATATAAAATATTATCAGTGGCAGAAGTTAATGCTTAATATTGTTTTAAACCCACTGTCAGCACTTTTCCGCAAAACATTTTTTAAAATGAGCAGCTTTGATGATGCCATAAGCCTGACTAAATCTCTTTTTAAAGAAGCTCAAAATGCTGCTAAACTATGTGGTGTGGATATAGCAGATGAAGAATATGATAAAATAACATCAAGATGTAAGGAAAATGTATCCTTTAAATCAAGTATGTATCAGGATATTGAAGCAAACAGAAACCCAGAGATTGATGCGATACTAGGGGTTGTTGTTCGCACTCATGAAAAATATGGGCAGGCTGCTCCATACTGCGACTGTCTGCTTAAAATTATGAATGTAAAATATGGCGGCTGGTTTCAAATTTCCCCTACACTTGCTGCTGATGTTTTAGTTATCAATGATGATAAAGTCTTATTAATAGACAGGAAAAATGAGCCGCTTGGCTGGGCAATACCCGGCGGATTTGTGGATTTATATGAAACAATAGAAAATGCAGCATTAAGAGAACTGCAGGAAGAAACAGGGATAGAAGCAAATATTAATGACCTGCACCTGCTTGGAATATATTCTGACCCAAAAAGAGATACAAGAGGGCATACGGTAAGTGCTGTATATGTGTATTTCTCTGATAAAAAAGCTGATGCAAATGATGACGCACAGGATGCAAAATATTTCCATATAGATAATCTGCCTGAAAATATAGCTTTTGACCATAGAGAAATACTGCGTACTGCAAAAGCAAAGTTTATGAAATAATTTTTTATTGTTGGATAAAATATATGATTTTCAATACTTATGGCAGCATAGATAACCCACATATTATGCTTATACACGGAGCAGGATATGGATGGTGGAATTTTATAAACTATATTGATACTCTATCTAAATCATATTATGTTATTATTCCAACACTTGATGGTCATAGTGAAGATAGTCAAACACAATATATCTCTACAGAATATTGTGCAGAACAAATTATTAAATATATTGGAAAAAGCCCTGCAAAAAAATTACAATTATTATACGGTCTTTCTCTTGGCGGGCAGATAGCATTAGAGATGATGTCATCAAAACCAGATATTGCTGAAAAAGCAGTAATAGATGGAAGTATATTTTATCCACAGCCAAAACTTGCAAAAATATCAAAAATTATTGTTAAATACTGCTATAATATAATGTTTACAAAAACAGCTTGCAAAATACAGATGTTTCTTTTAAAATTTTCAAGAAAAAGGACTGTTACTAATATCCAAAAACAAATGTATATAAAATATATTCCTGTCTTGAAAAAAGAAACACTTTATAATATATATGATACATATATGGCTTCATATCAGTTAAAATCAACAATTAAAAATTCACAAACTGATATAATATGTATATATGGTTCTAAAGAAATGAAATGTGTTAAACATTCAGCAGAGCAGCTGAAAAAACTGCTGCCACATTCAAGGATAATAGAATATAAAGGTTTAAATCATGGTGAACTTGCACTATATTATCCTGATAAATTTTTAAATATGCTTAATGAAATTTTATAATAAAATTAATCAGAAAACGGAGTATTTTATGAGAAAAATATTTGTATTATTAAACATTATTTGTGCGGGCTTGTTATTTACATGTATAAGTTATGCAGAAAATAGTAATGAAAGCCATGAAGATAAAGTAAAGCATTCAATATATGATATTTCTGTAATAGAAAAACAGCTTGAAGCATATAAAAAAGAGCATGGACACTATCCAAAGACAGAAGAAGGGCTTGAAAATCTCAAAAAATATAATGTTACAGTTGTGCCAGACCATATTGTTCCAAACAGATATTTAGAAGGAAATTTTGACAGCAGAAATCTAAAATGGGAAGGTTATAATTTTCCTGCACCTGATTTAGTAGACGGCTGGGGCAGAAATTATGAATATAAAAGCAACGGTGTAAAATATTCTATCCATTCTTATGGCGAAAAGGTAGTTGCAGGAGACAACAATTCTGGGACTGATATAGTAATATTCAGCAATAAATAGAATGATTTATCCACTAAAAATATATCTGTAAAAAATATTATTTTTTTTAAAAAAAATGCTTGCATTATAAAAAAATATATAGTATAAAAATACTTCCTTGGAGGAGTGGCCGAGTGGTTTAAGGCGGCGGTCTTGAAAACCGTTGTAGGTTAGTAGCCTACCGTGGGTTCGAATCCTACCTCCTCCGTTTCTTAATTTAATCCTTTTAAAAGAATATGTAATGACCTGAAAGAAAATTAAAAAAGTATAAGGATAATGTTTTAATTAATCAGCTTATTATAACAGAAGATAATATTGATTGTAGTATTGATTCTTAAAAAATACTAGAAATGTATATTATAATAATATATATGCTGGTGTTTTAGCAAAAGCACACAATGGGTTGATTGCTTTTGAATATGATGATGATTTTATTCAGTCTGGTTTTTCCATCTACCCATTAAGTATGCCACTTATCAAAAATTTTTGTCTACCAGAAAAATATTTTACATTTCAAGGACTTTAGAATATAAATCAGAGTATGAAGTAATAGAGTTTGATAATTTATGCTATGATTTAGATAAGCTATCTACAGACTTAGCAAATTTATTTGCATATAAGTCTGTGAATAATATTGATTAATTTTTAATATAGCAGGCTCGCCAGAGGGGCTAAACCAAAGGAAATAAATTATGTGAATATTGCTTTATCTAAGAATATATCAAAAGATATACAAACATTATTAATACATCATCTAAAAGATATTTTTAATGCGATTACAAAGATAACATAGTCATACCAGCTATACAGAATGTAAATATTAAAATTTATATAATTATTATGGCTAAAAATAGAATATCTTTAAAATATATTAAAGCGAAACTATCTAGCTGAGTAACAGATGATTTTAAAAAGGTATATGTAACTATATTCATGTAAATACTGATTTTGCTTTTATGTTTCCTATGGTAATTAATCAAAAAAACAGTTTTTATAAATCATATTATTTTGAAACAGCAAAAGCAGCACAACATAAATAAAAGCAGTATCCTGTTCATTATAAGCAGAAAATAAATAAACATTTTAGAGCAGGTATGGTTATTTGTTAAAAAAGTTAATATTTATTATTATATTTTTTTATTTCAGCAGCTATTTTATATAACAGTAATTTATAAAAATCAATCTATTTAGAAAATAGACTTTAAATACATCAATACAAATAAAGATATATTTATAAATATTTTTATATTATGAAGTTATGTAATTAAAATAAAATTTCTTATAATATATAAATATTACTTAACTATATGTATATTTTTGTATTCTTTTATTATAAACAACAAATTTTTGATTTATGAAATAAATGTAAGATTATGAGACATATGTTACAAAAATAAGTATAAAAAAATACCTCTTAGTATATAGTATAAAATTAAGCAAAAAACTAAACTAAACTAAGAGGTATCACAATGAATAAAGTGATAATAACAGAAGAAATGCGATTTCGTCAACGGTTATGTGAGTATGCATTAAAAAAAGGAGCAACGAAAGCAGCCCGCAAATATCAAGTGAACCGTATGTTTGTATACAGGC
>Ga0209694_1000738_pt1 | contig 45504 bp, 40 predicted proteins | sample GluameincwithD2O_FD_187499 | JGI IMG/M metagenome (GOLD analysis project Ga0209694, IMG submission 187499) | Mouse cecum microbial communities from Vienna, Austria - Glucosamine amended microcosms incubated with D2O (SPAdes) (version 2) | ecosystem: Host-associated > Mammals > Digestive system >... | reverse complement strand
ATATAAAAATTCTTAAAACAATATTAAAGCCACATCTTTCTATATTAAACCAAGAATATCAGCAGCTTCTGTATCAAGGGAAAGTATATATAACAAAACTTTTTTATATTGTCAATATATTTTTTTAAATATTTTTAAAAAAATTATTTTTACTATAATATCAATAGTTTATATACTATATCTTTTAATATCTCATTTAATCTCTTTTGAAAATGGGTTATCTTTCATAATGCCCAACATTTTATGTATATATGACAGTGTATAAAAAATTTTCGTCATAATGATAGTAAAAAGCACCTTTCAATATCATTTCACAAATATCATCTTTTCTATGATAAAAAAGTGTGCAGTTATTCACTACACACTTAATTTATTTATATTTAAAAAGCTAAAATCAAACTAATTTTTTTATCGCTGTTTTTCTATCCATATTTAAGTATAATACTGGCGGTATATCAATCATAGTATAGCAGCCTGCACTTAATCTAGTTGCAGCTCTAGCACATGAAACCATAATTTGAGAAGTAAGAGCTGGGTTATTAATATCCATTTTAAATATCATTCTTTGGTTATCTGTTAAGCCTGATGCACCCTGCCTTTCCATTAAAACACCATGAGAAGAATCACATACCATTGCAAGCTCATCTGAATCTGCAACAGCTTTAACATCAAGTGGGTCATGGGCAAAATAGTCATCTGCTGCAAGGCGTTTTTTAGCAGTTTCTAGAGAAACACCATCTTCTAAAACAACATATACAAGCCTTGAATGCCTGCCGCCACCCATAGGAATAGTGATAGAGACAGCATCTTTAATGCCATCTACTGCTCTTGCTGCTGCTGAATGCCCCATACTTCTGCCCCTGCCAAAGTTAGTAAATGTAACACCAACTGGCATCATAGCTTCAAGCATAGCTCTTATAACAGAATCACTGCCCGGATCCCATCCTGCTGCTGTAACAGATACAGCATTATTCTCTTTTGCAACTTTTTCTAATTTTTCCACAATTTCTGGAATTTCTGTATGTATATCAAAACTATCAACAGTATGTATACCATATTTTAAATATAGAGAATCATCATCAAAAGCATGGCGAGATGGAGTAGCTATTAAACATACATCTGGTTTACCTTTAGCTTTTATTAAATCTTCAATAGAAGAAAATTCATCAACTTCTCTTAAATCTACTTTATTTTTACCAATAGATGACGGTCTGCGAACAACACCAACACATTCCATATCTGATGCAGCTTCTATTGCTTCAATAGAATATTTGCCAATATTACCAAGACCATGAACACATACTTTAATTTTACTCATTATTTTCACCTTTTATTATTTTTTTAGTTATCATATATAAATAAAACATATTTTCTTAATGTTTTCACTTTTTTTATATCATAATATAAGGCTAAAAGCAAGTTTTATTCATATTCTTTGAGCAGGCTTACCCAGTTATTAGTATGTTTTTACTTGATAATAATTAATTAATCGGTTAATTAATTAATATAAGTTGAGAGATATAATGAAAAAACATACATCTGGCAGACCAGCAGGAAATAATAAAAACATAAAACATGATTTGCTGATTTCAGCCATTAAACTTTTTGCAGATAATGATTTTAATGCTGTGTCATTAAAAGATATTGCCAAATACTGTAATACAACAAGTGCAATGGTGCATTATTATTTTGGTTCAAAAGAAAACCTTATAAAAAATATTGCTGAAGATTTCCTTATCCCTGTTTTTTTGGAAATATTTCAACCTGCTATTGATAAAGAAAACCCACTTGATATGGTAAAAACTATTATAGATAATATTATATCACTTGCAGAAAAACATCCTTATATAGCAAAGACATGGAGCAAAAATATTCTTAATCATGACAGCATGCTTTCAAAATATATGCTGCCTTATATTCCTTTTGATAAGATAAATATTTTTTCTAATAAACTTAAGCAGGGACAAAAAGATGGGCTTATAAATAAAAATCTGCATCCAAATCTTGTGTACCCCTATATTGTAAGTAATGTTTTTATATGTATGCATGCTTTTGATTTCCTGCTTGATGATAAAAATAACGATAACCAAATAAAACACATTAAATCATTTATTTTAAAGGGTATTGAAAATGAATAAACTGTTACTTGCTTTTATCTTTATACTACTTAATGCAGGCACTGTTTGTGCTCAAATATCACTGGAAGAATGTTATGTTTTAGCAAAAAATAATTATCCACAGATAAAAAAGGCAGATTTAATCACAAAAACAAAAGATTACAGCATAACTAATGCCAATATGGGCTATATTCCAAAAGTGCTTTTTTCAGCCCGTGCAAGCTATCAATCAGATGTTACAAAAATGCCTTTTGATAATTTACCAATATTATCTAATATTAATATACCTGTTCTGCCAAAAGACCAGTATAAAATTTCCCTAGATATTGTGCAGCCAATATGGGACGGCGGCAAAATAGAAGCAGAAAAGGAAAATATAAAAGCTCAGTCAAAAAGCGAAGAAAGTTCACTTGAAGTGCAGCTTTATAACCTTAAATACAGAGTAAACCAGCTTTTTTTCAGTATACTTTTGCTGGATGAACAGTTAAAGCAGAATGATTTATATAATCAGGATTTAGAGCGGACATATAATATGATAAAACAAAGTGTAAAAAATGGTGTTGCAAATTCGTCTGATTTAGATGCTGTTGCATTAGAGCAGGTAAAAACGAAACAGAATAAAGCAAAAATAGAAGCAGTAAAAGAAAGCTACATTAATGCTCTTGAAATGTTAACAGGCACAAATATAAATAACGGGCTTATTAAGCCAGAATATACCGAAATTAATGACTACACAGTAAAAAGACCAGAACTTACTTATTTCAGTGATAAAATTAATCTTCTTGAAACCAGCAAAAAAAATATTAATGTATCATATATGCCAACATTTGATTTATTTTTCTCAGCAGGATATGGCAGGCCCGGGCTTGATATGTTAGATGATAATTTTCAGCCATATTATATTGCAGGGATTAAAATGGACTGGACTATTGCAGGATTTTATACAGGCGAAAGAAATAAAAAGATTATAGAATTAAATAAAAAAACATTAGAGCTTGAAAAGCAGACATTTTTATTTAACACAAATATAGATATTCAAAACCAGCAGGCTAAAATTAAGCAGATTAAAGACACAATGTCTTACGATGATGAGATAGTAAAGCTTAGAACAAATATAAAAACATCATCTGAAATAAAAATGAAACGAGGCACAATAACTGTTAATGATTATATGCGGGAAGTAACTGCTGAAAATCTTGCAAAGCAAGGCAAAATACTCCATGAAATAGAGCTTTTGCAGGCAGTATATGAAATGAAAAATATAATTAATCAATAAAAAAGGAGAGATTATGCGTCAAATTGCTTTATTAATATTTTTAGTATTTATTACAGGCTGCAGCAAAGAAAATAATACAAGCCATGCTTCAGGTGTATTTGAAACAGAAGATGTAATTGTTTCTGCACTTGCAGCTGGTGAAATTATAAAGTTTGATGTGGAAGAAGGCTCTATATTAAAAAAAGGTATAGTAGTAGGAAAGATTGATGATAAACAACTGCAGCTTAAAAAATTACATTTACAAAATGCAGTTTATTCTGCTGAAACAAAACTTATAAATATTGAAACACAGATTGCACCTGTTGCAGAAGAAGTGCTAAAATATAAAAAAGAAGCTGCCCGCTTTACTAACCTTGTAAAATCAAATGCGGCTAATCAAAAACAACTTGATGATATAAATTCTGCATATACTGCCACACAAAAAAAATATTCCGCATCCCTTGATACTATGCAGAAAAACAATAAAGCTATAGAAAATGAAATAAATGGCTTAAAAATACAGATAGCACAAATTGAAGATAATATCCAGAAATCATATATTAAAGCTCCGATAGATGGTGTTGTGCTTACAAAATATGCTAATGCTTTTGAATTTGCACAGACTGGCAAGCCGCTTTTTAAAATGGCAGATGTTTCAAGCCTTATTTTAAGAGCTTATGTTACTGCTGATATTTTAACTCAGGTTAAACTTGGCGACAAAGCAGAAATTATGGCAGATTTTGGCAAAGAAAGTATGCAAAAATATACTGGAAATATTATATGGATTTCAGATAAAGCAGAATTTACTCCAAAAACTATTCCTACAAGAGATGAACGCTCAAACCTTGTATATGCCGTTAAAATACAAGTAAAAAATGATGGATATCTTCGTAAAGGAATGTATGGAGAAGTAAGATTTAATAATATTAATGCAGAATAAATATGGTAAAAGTTGAAAATATTTCAAAAGCATTTAAAAAAGTGCAGGCTGTAAATAATGTATCATTTCATGCTGAAAAAGGGGAACTTTTTGGTATAATTGGGCCTGATGGTGCAGGCAAAACCACTCTTTTTCGCATAATGACTACTTTAACTATACCAGATAATGGCACTGTATTTATTAACAATAGAAGTATTTTTAATGATTATATGGAAATAAGGAAAAATATTGGCTATATGCCCGGTAAATTTGCTCTTTATCAGGATTTAACTGTGGAAGAAAATTTAAACTTTTTTGCATCTGTTTTTAATACAACAATAGAAGAAAACTACCATTTAATAAAAGGCATATACAGCCATATTGCTCCATTTAAAGACAGAAAGGCAGGAAAACTTTCAGGGGGTATGAAACAAAAACTTGCTTTAAGCTGTGCATTAATTCATAAACCAGAAGTGCTTTTTTTAGATGAGCCTACAACTGGTGTGGACCCTGTATCTAGAAAAGAATTCTGGGATATGCTTTATGAGCTTAAAAATATGGGAATAACAATTATAGTTTCTACTCCATATATGGACGAAGCTTCAAGATGTGACAGAATTGCATTAATTAAAAATGGAGCATTTATAGATGTAGACACTCCAAAAAATATTATAAATAATTTTGATAAAACTTTAATATCTCTAAAAGCTGATAATATGCGGCTTTTATTAAAAGATGTTAGAAAATGCAGGCAGATACAAAGTGCATTTGCTTTTGGAGCTGAAATTCATGCAATAGTAGATAACAGTAAAAGTATAGAGCATGTAAATATTCACTTGCAAAACCTTAATCATAAAAATATAGAAATATATAAGATTGCACCAAACATTGAGGACTGTTATATATGGAGCAGGTAATAAAAACTAATAATCTTACAAAAAAATTTGGCTCTTTTACAGCAGTTGATAATATAAGCTTTTATGTGAATAAAGGCGAAATATTCGGCTTTCTTGGTGCAAACGGGGCAGGAAAAACAACAGCTATGCGTATGCTTTGCGGTCTGTCAAAGCCTACATCAGGCACTGGAAGTGTGGCAGGTTGTGATATATCAAAGGAATATGAAAAAATTAAAAAAAATATAGGATATATGAGCCAAAAATTTTCTCTTTATGAAGATTTAACGGTAGCTGAAAATATAAAACTTTTTGCAGGGATTTATGGTATGCCTTTAAGAAAAATAAAAGAAAAATCTGCAATTATTCTTGAAAGGCTTGAATTAGCTGACAAAAAAGATACACTTGTAAAATATATTCCCATAGGCTGGAAGCAAAAACTTGCCTTTTCTGTGGCTGTTTTTCATGAGCCAAAAATAGTGTTTCTTGATGAGCCGACAGGCGGTGTTGACCCAGAAGCAAGAAGGCAGTTTTGGGAAATGATATATGAAGCAGCAGATAATGGTATTACTATATTTGTAACTACTCACTATATGGACGAAGCTGAATACTGCGACAGAATATCTATTATGGTTCATGGCAAAATTGCAGCCCTTGCAGCCCCAAAAGATATGAAAAAAGAATATAATGCAGTAACCATGGATGAAGTATTCAGAAAATTAGTTGCTGGCACTTTTAATCAGGAATAGATATGAAACAGCTTTTATCATTTATAAAAAAAGAAGTGCTGCATATATTAAGAGATAAAAGGACAATATTAATACTTCTTATTATGCCTGTTGTGCAGATAATGCTTTTTGGATTTGCTATGACTATGGAAGTAAAAAATATTAAAGTTGCAGTATCTTACCAGTATGGTGATGATTGGGCAGAAAAAATAATTGCAAGAATTAGTGCCAGCGAATATTTTAATATTGTAAAAACAATAAATAATCCATTAGATATTTCTTCTTTTTTTAAAAAGGAAAAAATTGATACTATTATTGTATTTAGTGACGGTTTTTCAAACGAAATACATAAAGGCGGTATTGCTGCTGTGCAGATTATTAATGATGCATCAGACCCAAATCAAGCAAGCACTATTACAAGTTATATTTCCGCTATTATATCATCATTTCAAAACGAACTTGCAATAACAAACAGCCCTATACGCATTAATACTGAATTAAAAATGCTTTATAATCCAGAGCTTAAAGGCTCATATAACTTTGTGCCCGGTGTTATGGCTCTTGTGCTTACATTAATATGTGCTATGATGACATCTATTTCAATAGTAAGAGAAAAAGAATTTGGCACAATGGAGCTTTTGCTTGTTTCCCCTATGAAACCTGCATATATAATAATCTCTAAAATTGTGCCATATTTTATTATTTCAACTATAAATCTGCTGACAATTATTGTATTAGCAGCCATGCTGCTTGATATGCCTGTCAGGGGCAGTTTTATACTGCTTATGGGGGTGTCATTTTTATTTATATTTGTTTCCCTTACTGTTGGAATATTTATATCTTCCCTTGTATCAAATCAGGCAGCTGCAATGCTTATTGCTGGCATGGGTATGATGATGCCTGTTATGCTGCTTTCAGGTATGCTTTTTCCACTGGATAGTATGCCAAAATTTCTACAAGTAATTTCTGATTTTGTGCCTGCATCATGGTATTTTACTGCTGTTAAAAAAGTCATGATAGAAGGACAGGGACTTATGAATATTATAAAAGAAATTACTATATTAACTATTATGCTTGCTGTTTTAATTATAGCAAGTATTAAAAAATTTAAAGTGCATTTAGGGTAATATTATGCTGAAATATTTGCTTGAAAAAGAATTTAAACAGTTTATACGAAACCCAGTCATGCCAAGAATGGTTTTGATTATGCCGCTTGTTATGATGATAGTTTTCCCGCTTGCAACAAACAGACAGGTGCAGGATATTACGATTTCTATTGTAGATAACGATAAAAGCCAGTATTCTATGGAACTTGTAAATAAGATTACATCATCAGGCTATTTTATACTTGCGGATTACAGCAGCAATTACAGCACTGCTTTAAAAAGTGTAGAAAAAGGCGATGCCTATATTATACTTGAAATAGAAAAAGATTTTGAAAAAAATATTGTAAAAGAAGGCTCTGCAAATGTGATTATTTCAGCTAATGCTGTTGATATGTTTAAAGGCAGTATGGGTGCAAGCTATCTTTCAAATATAATATATGGCTATACCTTAGAGCTGCAGGAAAAACTTGCTCTTATTAACTCTGCCCATGCTATAAATATTATCCCGCTTAATGAATTTAATCAGACATTAAACTATAAAAACTTTATGATACCAGCCATTATGGTTATGCTTGTAACAATGATTACATGCTTTCTGCCTACCTTAAATATTGTAAGCGAAAAGGAAAAAGGCACTATGGAGCAAATCAATGTAACACCTGTAAATAAATTTATATTTATACTTTCTAAACTAATACCTTATCTTATAATGGGTATAGTTGTTTTTACTATATGTATTATTATTGCAAAATTTTTATATAATCTTGATACAAAAGGCGGTATTATTTCTCTATATATTTTTACATTTGTCTATGTATTTGTTTCTTCAGGGCTTGGGCTTATAATATCAAACTATTCTTATTCTATGCAGCAGGCAATGTTTGTAATGTTTTTCTTTGTAATGATATTATTCTTTATGAGTAATCTTTTTACACCTGCTGCCTATATGCCAGAATGGGCACAGTGGATTGCAGCATTTAATCCCCTTAAATATTATGGTCATGCAGTCAGAAGTATATACTTAAAAGGTGCAGTTTTTTCTGATATGTATAGAGAACTTATAATTTTAGGAATATTTGCAGTAGTGTTAAATACACTTGCTGTTATAAGTTATAAGAAAAATGAGTAAAAGTCTGATATTTATACTATGCTTAAATGATTACTTTATATATGGTTAATATAATACAGGATTAGAGTTTCCCTGTTTTTATAATCTTCTACAATTCTTTTGTTTATAAAATAATATGATATTTTTCCATTTACTTTGAACAGCATACTAAAATGATAATTTTTTAGATTAAGATTAAAAGATAGTAGATGTAATAAAAATCCCACCTTTTTTATATATTTGTATGTAATATATTGCATACATAATATATTTATTATTTTTGGCACAGTGCTTGCTATAAAGTCGTTATAACCAAAGCGGAGGCTTTTTATGATAATAAATAACAGCATGTATCTTAATTATTTAAATACTCTACAAAATCCTAGTAATGATGTAGATGCTGCAGATAATAACAACGACAGCCCATCAGCTGCAAATTCTTCTAGTAATATTCCTGCAACACTGCCAGCTGATATGGATAATATTGATATTACAGGCTCGCAAGAAATAGAAGAAGTTGAAGCAGAAGTTATAGAAAAACCTAAATTTGACTGGAAATATAATACAACAAAAGATGGCTATCTCCCTGATTTTAAATTAGGCGACTGGGAAAATACTTCCAATATACTTTTTGGCGGAAACACAATGAATATAGAAGAATGCTCTTATGCTGTATATCTGCCTGAAAAATTACAGGAAAAAATGGAAGCAGACCCAGAGTTTGCAAAAGAAATTAATGCAAAATTAGAAGATTTTTTTAACTCCGCAAAAAAAGAAAGCGGCACATTAGATGATGGCACAGAATATAGTGTTATCTCTCAACAAATGGCTGTTTCAATGGATGAAAATGGAAATATTATACATTCTTATGTCCGAACAGAAAGTTACAGTGTAACAAACACTCTGCCAGAAGCTGCAAATGATGAAAATGCACTGGATACACCTGATAACAGTAAAGGCAGTTCAAACAGCAGCTCTTTGACAATTAAATATGGCTTTGCAATGTATCAATCCAGCATTCAAATAGGCAATAATGGCAGTAAAGAATTAACTGATGAGGAAAGGAATTCTAATGCAATGCTTGCAATAGGTGTGCAGGCTGTTATTACTATTGAAACATCACAGATAAGCGGCAGTGAGCCTGTTACAGAGATTAGAAAAGCAAATGGAGATATTGTTGAGCTTGAAACAGGAAAGCTTATTCAAAAACATGCAGGCTACAGCGATGGTATTCAAAAATATGATGCAAAAGTATAAAATTAATTATTGGCACTTTATATAAATTAATTATGGAGAACAAGCCGTCTGGTAGCATTTAGACGGCTTTTATTTTGACTATGCAATATATCACATATAATTTTCTTATAAATCATAATAAGTTTTACTTTATAATAAAACTTATTATAATACTTCTTCTAAAAGTTTATTCTTCATTTTTTTTACATTCCAATTATCCCTTAATTTACAAGCATACCTGTAACTTATAAAATATCCTGTAATAGAGAAAAACATCATAAAAGCAAAACTACCCAGTATTATCGGTTTGCCCCAGAATATAAAGGTCTGTTTTATGCCTTCCATTAATCCATTTTCAAAAAAACTTATAAATTCATTATATCCACCTGTTTCCTGCCCCATAATAAAAGAGCCAGTTATATAATACAAATAAAAAAGCGGCAGATTTGTAAAAGAGTTGCTTACCCATGTCCAGGCAAGACCTATCGGCAGACTGAAATAAAACTTAAAGAATCTAGCAATAAACCATATAAGCAGCACTATATTCATCTGCCATACAATAGGTGTAAACCCGCAGAAAAGCCCAACAGCTGTGCCCCATGCAATATATTTAGGATTATGTCGCTCTTTTTTTATGGGAATAATTAATTTTAAATAGCAGTATCTGTATAGATTATTAAAATAATTTTTTATTTTTTTACACATAATTTTCTCATACTATGCAAATATATCATATAAAATGTTCAATATATTATCCATAATTTTGTAAAAAATCAATTATTACTTGTGTATATTGTTTCTAGGTATAATATCAGGTATGTTATTGCAGGCAATGCAAATAATCTAAACTATGTATTACTCAATAATTACAAATGCCCAAAAAATGCAGTTTATGAAGTTTAGATGCTACTATACTATTTTTAAATATTCAGCATATCTTCAATACTGCCTTGTTTTGCTATTACTTCATCTACCTTTTTTAAACTTTTGGTATCTTTTTGATTTCTTTTAGTAATTTTATCTTTTATCCTGTCTATACTGCCTATTAAAACAGGGGAATATTTATCATGCCGTCTATAATTTTCAAATGCACTTTCTTTATCAATATTTGCATAGCAGTATAAACACTTATGCAGGCAGGTATTATATTCGCCAATGTCAATACATTTCACACAACCGCAGGCTGTTCGCTGCCCATCTTTTGACACATCTAATACAGAATTAGTTATTTTTCCTATAAGCTCATCATCAATACATTTGCCATGATTAATATTGTATTTTTTCAAGTTTATTTCTTCTGCACAGCTTTCTAATATCAAATTATATCTGCCCGCAATATCTGAAAAATTTTCAGCTATAATATTCATCTCATCTTCTGTTATTTCTTTGATATTCTGACATTTAATATTTTTTGATATTTTTTTATAATCATCTAGGAAGCTTATAACAACTTTTTCAGTATAGCTTGATAATATACTGCATAACCTTTCAAAAGATTTAATGTGAAAATCTATTGTATATTTATCATTTAATATAACTGGGTCATATCGCAGAATAACTTTTTCTTTACCTGTTTTTTCAGATAAATTTTTAAATGTTTCTACTATTTTTTCTTTCTTTTCTATATTTTCTTCTATTTCTTTACCATAAGGCGTAATAGTGAACTGAAAATAATATTTATAACCCATATTATCTATTTCAGATAAATACTGATGAAGCGGTTTTGAATTTTTTGTCCAAAAAACTATTGCATCTACATTATCAGGTGTTAAAGGAACTTCTGACACTTGATAAATATTGAAAGGGTTACGAACATATACAAACCCAGCTTTCAATCTATTCATAAACCATTCAGCATAAAATGCTGGTATATCTGTTCTTCTAGAAACACTTAAAATCATAATTACACCTTATATATTAATCATCTGTTGTCCAATTCCAACTGCATAATAGGTGGGGACATTTTTCATCATTATTCATATTCCTACATTCACTTATGCTGCATTTCGCATCAATACACTGCACTAATGGTCTTAATTGAGACAGTAAATCACCCTTTTTTAAGAATAATCTAAAATCAAAGAAAATTTTTGTATTAGTTATTCGCATATAAGCACTAAAATATTTTAACGGCAACTGAAATTTAGTAAAACAAATATCATTTCCACATTTTTTTATATTTTTAGCACAACAATATGGAAATAACAAAACCAATCTATCATCATCGCTATTGTTTCTAATATAATTTCTAATATTATTATTCAATGTCACAGGTATAAATGTTTTTCCACTTCCGTAAGTTTCTATAGGGCAAACAACATCATTAAGACATAAAATACCGTTTGGTATCAATATCGGTTGCATAGTTTTTAACACTTTATAATATATATTTTCATCATATTTAAGCATCTCACTTAAAAATTTAAATGAAAGACCTATATCTATATTACTAAACTGCATTATATAGTTACACAATAAATCACTGCTTTCAAAAATTTCTAATCTATAATCAATTGTTATATTATGCCTGCTTTTAGGTTTCCAAAAATTTTTAAATATATTTTCTTGTAAATTAATGGCAATACTATTACCATCAACTGATATTACTTCTATAGTTATAGGTTTTGTTATTATTTCTTCCAATACATGCAGTAACCCAAATAAATCTCCCCCTGTTCCCGAACCAAGACATAGTATTCTAATTTTGTCATTATTCAAATATCCATGTTTCATCAATGTATTTATATTATGCCTAAAAATATGATAAGATTCAATATATGATCGTATAAAGTATGTTCCTAAATATCCTTGATTTTCTTTTTCATCATTATGCAGATTACTCACTGCATCCCATGTTCTTTTATGCCAATATGCTCCCAAATTTTTAACTATATAATCATATAGTGGACGGTTTAAATTTATCATAAAATCACCTGATTATTTAATTGTTTTTTACTGTGATTGTATCAGCTTCCATATATCTGTTTTTATAGGGATTATTTAAAATTTGTTCTTTAACATAATTAAACAATATTTCATAATTATTGATATATGGATATGAACTATTATTAATAGTTATAGTATAAATTGCATCCCCATAATCAACATAATCACTACTTCTAAACATTACATTTAAATATGTATTACCATAATAACCAGAACCAAATGCATCTTTATAATATTCCCCTTCCAAATGTGAACTGTTAATATCAGCAATCATTGTCTTATCACTCTCGCTATCTGGTCTTCCAAGTATATCAGCAAATACTGCTTCTAATGCATCGTCGGCACTATAAGGCTCAAATCTCCATGCACTTGTATTATCTGTTTTATCAATATTAGATACTGAAGTAACAGTAATATTGTAAGTTATGTTCTCTGGTATGTCTGTTCCAGTATCTGTGTTATCATCTTTTTCATAAATAATATTTGGTTCCCCTTTATCATCAGCACAGCCAGCAAATAATATTGTCATTAAAGACAATACAAAAATAAGTAATAAATTTTTTTTCATTATTAATCTACCAATTAAAAATTTATGCCATTATAACGGGGGGGGGATTTTGTCAAGAGAAATTTTTAAAAAAGTTAAAATAATTTATATATGTGTGTAATTATGTTTAGCATAACCATAGCTATCTTATTGTGAGCAAAGCAAACAATCCATACCACGAATAATTCAATAACAATATAGACTTACCCAAAAAACTTAGACTAATCCATATAATGAATACAGCAAGAGAATTTAAAGCAAATTAGGTCATACTGAGCTTGATTTATAGCGAAGTATCTAAAAGAGAATATAATTTAAATATATTATAATATAACATAGATAATTTAGATTTTTCGCCTGTAAAATCAGGCTCAAAATGACAGTAATCTAAATTTTTTGAATAAGTCCAACAAACTTGCAAAACAAATTATACCTTTATTTAATACTAAAAAATTATGATTATTTAATTTAGATATAAAATAAAGCAAACTATTTACTTTTACAAATTTTCTTTTATATTAATAATATGAAATATAGATTTAATTTAAAAAATACAGCTGTTACTTTGATTGCAGTATTTACAATATTTTTTTTGGCAGAGTATATATTCCGTAGAGATTATAATATACTTTTTTTTGCAGTATGCTTTTTCTCATGTTTAGTGCTTATATGCTTATTTATATATTTACTGCTTTTATTTGATAACAGATACAGGCTCACTTATGCTAATGCAGATGAATTAAGTGATGAAACAAAAGAAAAAATAATAAAAGAAAACATAAAAGAGACAAAAGAAACTCAGAAAAATAACCATTTAAAAGAAATATTATATAATATTATTTTTAAACAAATATATATTTTAGGTCTGTTTGAGCTGCTGCTTATTATTCATTTTATCATAACAGATATTGATAACATAAACAAACTGCTTATTAATACTTTCCCTGCATTATTTGCCTTAATTATAACAGTAAGTGATATTATAAAAAGACTTAAAAAATAATGTCTGATATTTTTATCTATCTATACCGTGATTATGACTGTTTTCAAATAAATCATCATGCACACCAAATAAGTTAATATGACTATGGTCATGATTTGGGTTATTAAAGTTATGTATAAATTGAGATGCCATATAGATACAAAGGGCGGCAATAATTACATTAATTATTTTCCAAGTTTTTGGATGGCTTAATGGTTTTGCAAGAGCAGCACCCACTGTTCCTAAAAAAGAATACCATACAAATGCTGCACATATAACACCTAAACCAAATATCCAATGATGTGGATAAAAGTTAGCTGCCAAAGAGCCCATTATGGTAGTATCAATAATAACATGCGGGTTAAACAGTGCAAATGCAAGCCCTGAAAGCAGCACTTCTTTTTTAGAAACAAGACCTTTTTCTTCATTATCTATAACTATGTAATCATTTTTCCTGACTGCTGCATATAATGACCTGCCTGCATAGAAAAATAGAAAAACAATACCTGCACCAGTTATGATTTCATATAAATGTGGTATAGAGCGGACAACGGCTCCCATACCAGCAATGCCTGTTACTACAAGCAGTGTTTCACTGAAAAAACATGTAAGAACAGCAACTATAACATACTCTCTGCGGATACCCTGCTTTAATATAAAAGCACTTTGCAGCCCAACAGTCATAACTAAGCCAAGCTCTAGTAAAAATCCCTGAATAAAATCGGTTAATACCATATTTACCTATCTTGCAAGCAGCAGTTTTTCATCTGTTAATTCATCTTTTCTAATAGCTTTAAATTTTTCCATAATAGCTTCAACAGTTAAGTTTTCTTTTTCTTTACCTGATATATCCATAATTATTTCGCCATTATCCATCATTAAAAGCCTGTTGCCATACTTTATAGCATGCTGCATATTATGAGTAATCATCATCATTGTAAGCCCGTATTCTTCTCTTAACTGTAAAGTAAGCTCCATTACCCTGTTAGAGTTATCTGGGTCAAGAGCTGCAGTATGTTCATCTAAAAGCACAAGTTCAGGGTGGCTCATAGCTGTCATAAGCAGAGTAAGTGCCTGTCTTTGACCACCGGAAAAAAGTCCTACATTATCTCCAAGTCTTTTTTCAAGCCCCATATTTAGACGAGCAGCATGGTCTGCAAACTCTTTTCTTACTTTTTTATTAAGGCTTATCACTGGCAGTTTAAAGCCTTTTTTACGGCATAATATCATATTATCTTCTAATGCCATATCACCGCTTGTTCCAAGCAGTGGGTTTTGGAATATTCTGCCAATAAACACAGCTTTTAAGTATTCAGGCATTTTTGTAATATTTTTCATTTTATATATAATATTACCTGATGATGCTTTATATGTGCCAGCTATAACATTAAATAGTGTTGATTTACCTGCTCCATTTGAGCCAATTATTGTAATAAAATCGCCTTTATTCACTGTTAAAGATAGATTTTTTAATACATGTTTTTCATCTGGTGTACCTTCAAAAAAACTTTTTGATACATTCTGCAAAACTAAAACATTATCACCTTTATAATCATCTTCAAGAGTATTTGCTCCAGCTACTGATTTACTGCGTTTATTTATACCAAAAGATACTTTTTTAAATGCCATATTAATCTTGCTTTCTGCACCAAATTTACTCATTAAGAATACTTTAATATGTATAAATACTAAAAACAGCACTGTAAGAGCAAAAATCAGCATCCATACTGAATTATCACTATTTTTACAGTATTTAAAAAACAATACCATAGGGTATATAAAAAGCATTAAATATAATGACAAAAACCAAAATGGATATGTTTTATTAATAAAGCCGTCTACAAAAGATATGCTGGCAACAACAGGGCTTGATTTTTCAACTGCCATTTTTTTACTGCCGCCTTTCTTTTTCTGCAGTTTACTTGCAACAATAATTAATATTATTAATATACCAGAAATAAGTTTTAAATCATTAGGTCCAAGACCTATGTCATAGCCATATTTTAAGCCGAAATAAATAATTGCTTTATATATAATAGAGCCAATTATTACTCCAAAAGTTATAAGCCATATTTTATTAGAGCGGATTAAAAACTCCCCAATCATAACAGCAGCAAGACCAACAACTATTATACCCTGACCGCTCTGCACTGATGCACTGCCTGTAAACTGAGCATACATTGCACCGCTTAATGCTACAAGACCGTTAGACATACCAACACCTAATACTTTTAATACATTAGGATTCATGCCCTGAGATAATATCATCTGCTCATTAGAGCCTAAAGCACCAAGAGATATACCTAAATCTGTTCTGAAAAATATGTCTATAAGAATTTTTATATAAATAAGTAAAAGCAGGAAAAATATAAGTATGCTTATACTTGAGCTTATTTCTAAACCAAAACTGCCAAAAAAGCCAGTAATTGCATTATCTGCATTTGTAACTGCAGTATCATATTTATTATTAGGAAGCGGTACAAAGCTGCTGCCATTAGTTATGCGTGTATTTATAGAATAAAGCATAGTCATGGTAATAATACCAGCTAAAAGGTTTGGAATTTTTAATAAAGTATGCAAAAGAGCAGTAAAAATACCTGCTGTCATACCTGCAATAATTGCAACGACTAAACCTAGATATAAATCAGAACCATTAGTAATAAACATAGCTGCAACACATGCACCTGTTGCAAAAGAACCATCTACCGTCATATCTGGAAAATCAAGAATTCTAAAAGTCATAAAAACTCCTAGAACCATCATTGCATAAATCAAGCCTTCAATAAAAACCGCATTAACCATTATTCTTCCCTTATATAAAAAACTGTTTTGATAGTATTATTTTTTAATCTGTTTATCAAGTATATTTTTTTAATTTATTATTTATCCACCACTGGTATTTCTTCCTTATGTGTATGGTCAATGTTATCTATATAAAATTTAGTATCATTTGATATTTGTGATGAAAGAAGCAGCACAGCAATCAAGTTTGGCACTGCCATAAAAGCATTCAGAATATCTGCAATAGTCCATACCATATCAAGAGCAAGCACTGGTGCAAATATTAATACTGCAATATATAAAAGTTTATAAGGCAGTATAGCTTTTCTGCCAAATAAATATTCTGCACATCGTTCACCGTAATATGACCAGCCTAAAATTGTAGAATAAGCAAAAGTTGTTAATGCAATAATTAATATAAACGAGCCAAAATATGGTATCTGATTAAAAGCCGCAGTAGTCATCTGCCCGCCATTTTGGAAATTTATCATATTCACTTCTGGGTATTTCATAACTGTTGAAACTATAATTATACCAGTTATAAGGCAGAAAACAACAGTATCCCAGAATGTGCCTGTTGCAGAAACAAGAGCCTGCCTGACAGGATTTTTAGTTTGAGCAGCTGAGGCTACAAGCGGAGCAGAGCCAAGACCTGATTCGTTTGAAAAAAGCCCCCTTGCAATACCAAACCTTGCAGCAATTATAATACCCTGACCTATTAAACCGCCTTCCACAGAGCCGGGAGCAAAAGCAAGAGTTATAATTGATTTTAATGCAGGAAAAAGATAGTCATAGTTTAAAAACAGTATATAAATACTTGCTAAAATATAAAAGACTGCCATAAAAGGCACTAAGTTTGCACATACTCTTGCAATAGATTTAATACCACCAATAATAATAAAAGCTGTTAAAATGCCAAAAATTATGCCAATATAAATGCGTGGAACACCTGCAAAAGCAAAGTTAGAGTCAAATACTTCTGCAATAGCATTAATTTGAGTTGCACATCCTATGCCAAATGATGCAATCATAGCAAAAAGAGCAAATGCAACTGCCATTTTTTTCATATTTAAGCCCCTTTCAAGAGCATACATTGCACCGCCTAACATTCTGCCGTCTTTTGACTGAACTCTATATTTTACACTTATTAATGATTCTGCATATTTTGTAGCAATACCAAATACACCAGTTATCCAGCACCAGAAAACTGCACCCGGTCCACCTAAATATACTGCTGTGCCTACACCTATGATATTGCCTGTGCCTATTGTAGAAGCAAGGGCTGTAGTCAATGCCTGAAACTGACTTACATCACCTGCAGAACTGTCATCTTTTGTTATGGAAAGTTTTATGCCTAATGGCACTTTTCTTTGAATAAATCCTGTTTTATATGTAAGATAAATATGCGTGCCTAAAAGCAGTAAAATCATAGGCACTCCCCATACTATATCTCTAAAACTATTTAAATATGATACAAAACTATCCATAAATATAATCCTTAATATATATTAAAGAGATATGTTACCATACTTTTCAATATTTCTCAATGAAAAGTTTAAATACTCCCCTAGTTTGTAAAATCTAAAAACGATTACGAAAAAATTGAATAAATAAAATAAAGAAACTGGAAGCAGCTAATATACACTGCACTAAAATTCATCTAATTATTATAAAAAATGGAGTTTATCTAATATGCGTTTTGTAGCATGAGACCTGTTTAATGTATAAAAGTGCAGCCCTGCCACCTGATTTTTAACTAAATCTTCACACTGATTAACTGCATAATCTATGCCAATAGATGCAATATCTTCCTCGCTTTTGCCTTGCATAGATTTTATTAAATTTTCAGGTATATTGCTTGAACACATTACTTTAAATCTTTCTATCTGAGAAAAATTTACAATAGGCATTATTCCTGCCACAATAGGCACTTTTATTCCTGCTTTTTCTGCTCTTTCTCTAAATCTGTAAAAATATTCATTATCAAAAAATAACTGAGTAATAATAAATGATGCACCCATATCTACTTTATATTTCAGCATCTCTATATCTTTTTCAAAATCTGGTGATTCAGGATGTCTTTCAGGATAGCCTGCCACACCTATACAAAACTTACCCCGTTTTGCAATATAGCTTACCAAATCAGAAGCATACTTAAAATCACCCTGTTTTAAATCGCTTCCTTTTGGTATATCGCCACGAAGTGCAAGCACATTTTCTATACCTGCATTTTCAAGTTTTTCCAGTATATTATCAAGTGTAACTTTATCAAAACCAACACATGTAATATGCATCATTGTTTCATATCTGCATGTATCCTTAATATAATTTATCCAGTCTAAAGTTTTATCTGCAGTGCTGCCCCCTGCTCCAAAAGTAACTGATGAAAAATCTGCATGCTCTTCCTGCAAAGAATCTATAGTATCAAAAAGCACTTTTTCTATAACTAAAGTTTTAGGTGGAAAAAATTCAAAAGAAATAGAAGGGTTTCTTGTATTTAAAATATTTGAAATGCTCATTAATACTATACTCCATAAATTAAATTTTCAGTAAATATTGCACGAAAAATATAAATTTGTAAATAGAAAATCATATAAATTTAAATTGGACTTACATAAAAATTTTATATTGCAGTAATTTTGAACCTGATTTTTAAAGGCAAAAATCTAAATAGTATAAGTTTCAATAACTATAAATACTATATTTTATGATTATTGTATTTGTATATTTTAGATACTAAACTTACCCAAAAATTTTGTACTAAGCCACTAAATAAATTTCTTTTTCCTGTAATAGTGTAAGTCCAGCTTCTTATAATATATTAATCTGATAATGTTTGTTCAATATGGCTAATTCTTTCTGCCTGCCTATAAACATATTTTTACCTGACAATATTATAATATAGTAAATTATGTTTTACAAGATTTTTTCAAATATTTTTACTTTGCAAATACTAACACATCTATTCTTCCTGCACCTGCGGTATACAGCTCATTTACACATTCATTAATTGTAGCACCTGTTGTTAATATATCATCTACAAGAAGAATATTTTTAATATGACTTTTAAACTTTTTGCAGTAAAATGCTTTTTTAACATTTTCTTTTCTGTCTGCTCTTAAAATATGTGACTGAAATTTAGTATACCGCACTCTTTTAAGATTATGTAAAATGGGAATATTTAGTTTGTATGCAGCATATTCTGCTAAAATATCTGCAGGGTGATAAAATCTGACAAAATGCCTTAAAAAATGGCTTGGAACAGTAACTATTCCATCATACTTTGTTATAAAGTTTGGAAGAAAGATTAACTGCTTTAATGTATATTTAAGCCTGATATGATAGTGAAATTTCATTTGAAGTATCATATTTCTCACTACCTTATCATAATGATATAAAGCATAAATATTAGTTATTCTTTTGGAAAGTTTACCTTTGCACCTGTAGCAGGAAGCCCCGGGCCATAATAAAGGAAAGGCACATCTGCCGCAAAAATAATTAAATGGATGCAGCAAAGACATACACTCATCACAAAGTGCTGCATTAATGGCAGCTGCCCCGCTGCATGCAGGGCATTTGCCTGAAAATATTTCATTAAGCATAATTTAAGCTAAAAGGCTTTCTCCAGTCATCTCTTTTGGCTGAGAAATATTTAATACTTTTAATATTGTTGGTGCAATATCAGCCAGTTTGCCATGGATACCGTTTAAGTTTCCTTGATAGTTATATACTGCAAAAACTACAGGGTTTAATGTGTGAGCTGTATGTGGCTGGTTATTTTCATAATCCCACATTTGCTCAGAGTTGCCATGGTCTGCTGTAACAAAAAGAGCTGCATTCATATCTTTTGCTGTCTGCATGACTTTACCTAAACAGTCATCTACTGCTTTACATGCATTTACAGCAGCTTCTTCTACACCAGTATGACCTACCATATCAGGATTTGCAAAATTCATAATAACCACATCTATATCGCCTTTTCTAAAAAGCTCTTCAAATTTTGATTCCACTTCATATACACTCATCTGTGGCTTTAAATCATAAGTTGCAACATCTCGTGGAGATGCTATTAACGCTCTTTCTTCATTTTTAAAAGGCTCTTCTCTGCCGCCGTTAAAGAAATATGTTACATGGGCATATTTTTCAGTTTCAGCAATTCTTAACTGTTTTAAACCGCTGTTACTGATAACTTCACCTAAAATATTCACTAAATCTTCAGGTGGATAAGCAATAGGCAGTCCAAATGATTTTTCATACTCTGTCATAGTAACTACATTAAGGTTTGGTTTTGCACCACGGTCAAATCCGTCAAAATTATCCTGTATCATAATGCTTACAATTTCACGAACTCTGTCTGCTCTGAAATTCATCATAAATACATTATCACCATCTTTTAATGTGCCATCTACCCCAGTAATTTTCACTGGTTTTACAAATTCATCTGTTTCTGTGCCTGTTTTCATAGCTTCAACTGGTGAGGCAGCTTCACTTTCTCCAATGCCGTTTTTAAGCAGGTTCCATGCTTTTTCTACCCTGTCCCAGCGTTTATCTCTATCCATAGCATAAAATCTGCCTGTAATATCAGATATTTGCCCAGCATTGTTTTCTTTTAGGAAGTTATCTAAATCAGTAATATAGCCTAAACCACTGTTAGGTGGAGTATCTCTGCCATCAGTAAAAGCATGGATATATACTTCTTTTATACCATACTCTTTAGCTATTAAGCATATTCCTTTAAAATGCTCTATATGAGAATGAACACCGCCGTCAGATATAAGCCCTAAAAGATGCAGTCTGCCACTGCCATTTTTAGTATCTTCCATTAATTTTTTAATTACAGAGTTGTTTTTTGCTTCCCCTGATTTAATATCATTAGAAATACGAAGCAGGTCTTGATATACAATACGACCTGCACCTATATTTGTGTGCCCTACTTCTGAATTACCCATTTGACCGCTTGGAAGCCCAACTCGTTCTTCAGAAGCATCAATTAATGTCCATTTATTATCCTGCATAAGTGATTTAAAATTAACAGGGTCTGCTGCTGATACTGCATTATGCTCTGTATCTTTTCTATAACCCCATCCGTCAAGAATAAGAAGAATTACTTTTTGTTTATCCATTAACTTCTCCTTGTTTAATATATTTTATAAATTTTAGTTTAGATTATTAAAAAATACAAGATAATTTTAAGACTACATGACCCCATTTTTTATAATAACTTTTATAACCATTTGATGTATAAATATTAAATATTTTTTAATAAATATAATTTTTGGACTTACTAGAAAAAAATTAGATAAAGATATATAATGAGCTTATAATTTATTTAAATAAATACTTTAAATATATCAATATGATACTGCAATATATATGATTTAGATTTTTCGCCTGTAAAAATCAGGCTCAAAATGACTGTAGTCCAAAATTAAAATCCACTATCATATTCATAATATAAAGATAGAGAAATGATAATACTAAAATTTTTTTATCATTTTTATCCCCCACCTGTATACTTTATCTAATTAATTATACTTTGATAAAAACAAGCCATGTTTTATTCACAGACTGTTTACAATATTTTTATTAAAACTCTATTATTTTATAGTGTTTTGCTATTCAGTTTCTTTTACCACTGCCTGCATATTATTTTCTGAGCTGTGTTTTTCTTCATCAGTAAGCATAGTATCAGCTATTTTAGAAACTTTTGCATATATTTTAAATGGAATAACTGTTAATTCCGCCATTATTCTTGCAATGACAATTCCAAAAATAAATAAGAATAAGCCATTAATCCTTTCTTCTGCATCATAGCCTGCTATGATTAAAAATAAACCTGTTAAAGTATATAATACTGCAGAGACCCAGTATATTACATTAATTAATTTAGGTGTATAAAGTTTATTTAAAAATAAAATGTCTGTAATATTCATGTTTCTACACTCCTGCATTTTCTCTTTTTAATTTTTTCTCTTTTAATTCTGAAATCAGCTGCATTTTTTTATATATTTTATACCAAACAAAAAGCATTTCAGCATATATGCGTATAATAAATGGCATAATAAAAATAAAAAACAAACCAACAGATAATGCTGCTGCTACAGCTAAGCCATCATTTTCAACGAAAAAAAAGATATTATCTATTATTAAATCATTATAAGTAGTAAATATTATACACGGATGGTAATATAATGGCAGAAATATACATGCTGCATCATAAATAATAGATATACCAAATAATATTGAAAAAATTACTGCCAAAATATATAAAATATTTATGACTTTTGGCAAAATAAACTTATTTAAGGTAAAAATATTTTTCATACTATCACTAGCCATTAATATTATTCTGCTTATTTTCTGATATATTCATATCTGCAAGTTTTTCAATCTGCTCATTAATTTTAAAAAGAATTACAAGCTGTTCTGCACAAATACGGGATACAACAGGACCTAAAATAATAAGTGCAATGCCTTGAACTACAAATACTTTCATTTCATAATCAGTAAGATACAATATTCCAAAAGAACAATGAAATAAACCAAATATAATTGATGCAATAACTGATAAAATGTATAATATATTTATAATTTTAGGCATATACATTTTATTTAAAAAAAGTATATTTTTGAAAAATGATTCTTTTTTCATACCCACCACCCTTATTGATGTTAAAATTTTAGTGTTGCAAATAAATCTTCCAGTGTTTCTGCTCTTCTAATCATTTCCACTGAGCCATCTTGTTTTAAAAGCAGTTCACTAGAACGAAGTTTACCATTATAGTTAAAGCCCATTGCATGACCATGAGCTCCTGTATCATGAATAACTATAATATCACCAATTTCTATTTTTGGAAGTTTCCTGTCTACTGCAAATTTATCATTATTTTCGCAAAGTGAGCCAGATATATCATACATATAATCACACGGTGCATTTTCTTTCCCCATAACTGTAATATGATGATATGCACCATATAAAGCAGGACGCATTAAGTTTGCCATACAGGCATCAAGCCCAATATATTCTTTATAAATATGTTTTTCATGTATTGCTTTTGTAACAAGATAGCCATAAGGTCCTGTTATTGCTCTGCCTAATTCAAAATATATTTTTGGATTATAACCTAATTGATTAAATACATCTTCGTATGCTTTTTTTATTAGTGCAGATAAATCTTCCCACTCTATTCTATCCTGCTCTTGTTTGTATGGTATACCAACACCACCGCCAAGATTAATAAATTCCATTTCAATACCTGTTTCTTTATAAATATCTGCTGCAAGCTGAAAAAGAATAATGGCAGTCTCTGCAAAATATTCTGGGTTTAATTCATTTGATGCAACCATCGTGTGCATTGCAAAGCGTTTCACACCTTTTGCTTTTGATATTTTATAAGCATCTATCATCTGCTGCCTTGTTAAGCCGTATTTTGCTTCCTGCGGTTTACCTATTATATCATTACCGCCTTTTAATGGACCGGGATTATATCTGAAACATAAAAGCTCTGGGAGATGACCAAGAGATTTTTCTAAAAACTCAATATGTGTAATATCATCAAGGTTAATAACTGCACCCATTTCACAAGCTTTTTTAAACTCATGAGCTGGTGTATCGTTAGAAGTAAACATTATATCTTCTCCCCTGATACCTGCCATTTCTGCTAAATAAAGCTCTGCAATAGATGAACAGTCTGCACCTATGCCTAAACCTGCTAAAAGTTTTAAAACTGCAGGGTTAGGCAGAGCTTTTACTGCAAAATATTCTTTAAAACCTGAAGCCCATTTAAAAGCGTCAAGAAATGCTTTTGCATTATCTAATATTGCTTTTTCATCATATATATGAAAAGGTGTAGGATATTTTTCAATTATTTTTTCTATTTCTTCTTTTGTAAAAGGAACTTTTTTTTCTGTCATATATTATCACCTCAAAATATTTATTATATAAAATTTTATTTTTTATACTTTTGAAGTCCTAATATAAAATTTTTTCATCATCAATGCAATATAAAATTATAACAGAATTTATAAACACCTTTAAAAAGAATATTTGACATTCACTATAATTCATAATATTTATATAATATATATTTATATTTAAAAATAATATGAGGGAATGCTTGTGGAGAATATTAATGTAACACTAATTATCTTCCAGCTTATAGGCGGACTGGGTTTATTTCTTACTGGTATGCAGTTTATGTCTGAAGGACTGCAAAAATCATCAGGGGACAGCTTAAAAAAAATCCTTGAAAAACTTACCACAAACAGAATTATAGGCACAGGGGTTGGTGCTATTGTTACAGCAGTTATCCAAAGCTCTTCAGCAACCACAGTAATGGTGGTAGGGTTTGTTAGTGCAGGGCTTATGAGTTTGACACAGGCATTAAGTGTAATTTTAGGTGCAAATATTGGCACAACTATTACCGGGCAGATTATCGCATTTAAAATTTCTGCTGCTGCTCTTCCCTGCATTGGCATAGGTGCTGTTTTATATATATTTTTCAAACGCCCTGCCATAGTTTATTTAGGGCAGATTATATTAGGCTTTGGTTTGATTTTTCTTGGTATGGATACTATGACAAATGCATTCAAGCCGCTTTCTCATTCAGAAGAATTTAAATCTATATTTATATACTTTTCTCATAATCCTGTAATGGCAGTGCTTGCAGGTGCATTAACAACACTTATTGTGCAAAGCTCTTCTGCAACAATGGGTATTACAATAGCACTTGCAACAGCAGGTATTATTGATTTCTCTGCTGCTGTTGCTCTTGTGCTTGGTGAAAATATAGGAACAACTATCACCGCAAATATAGCAGCTTTAAATGCCAGTCGCACAGCAAAGCAGGCAGCACTTGGGCATTTTCTTTTTAATCTTATAGGTGTTACTTATATGCTTATTTTCCTGCACCCTTTTATGTCATTTATTAACTATATAACACCGGGTGATGTGGCTTATTCTGTGCAGCAGGGGACAGAAGTAATATATCCAAATATTGGCAGACATATCGCAAACCTGCATACTATGTTTAATATTATCAACACATTAATATTTCTGCCATTTTTACCTATTTTAGCTAAACTCTGCGAAAAAATTATAAAAGATGATAAAAAAGAAGAAATAGAAACAAAAGTTGTGCATTTATCCAACGAAATGCTTTCTACTCCAGAAATAGCTGTTGGATTAACTCAAAAAGAAGCTATCAGAATGTATGAATATGCGCTTAATATTTTTAACTGTGCTAAAAAAGCAGTTATTGAAAACGATATGAAAGCAGCAGCTGAGGGAAAATCCATATCTAAAACACTAGATATATTTAATGATGAAATCAATGCTTTTTTAACAAAACTTTCTGCAAAATCAATTTCCGCACGGTCATTAAGAATTATACATAATATAAGCACTGCTGTGGAAGAAATAAACCAAATAGGCGACAGAAGTGTTAAACTTATTAAAACTAAAAATAAAATGAACGATAAAAATATTATCTTTTCTTCTGATGCTTCAGAAGAATTAAATAATATTATTAAATTAGTGGAAGAATTCTGTCATCAAGTGGAAAAATTATATATTTCTGGGAATAAACTGAAAGAAATAAATCTTTTTGCAGAAAATGAAGAAAGAATTGACCAAATACGCAAAACATATAAGAAAAATCATTTAAAACGGCTGGATGCTGGTATATGTTCACTTCCTGCTGGGCTTGCATTTATTGATTTACTAAATACTCTTGAAAAAATAGCCGATAATACTTATGCTATTGCACAGTTGATAGCAGATGAAAATTTATAATTTGGAGCAGCGAAAATAAATGGCAGCACTTAAAAGAATAGGTGTGTGGGATATACAGCTTGGTATGGTTATTGTCAAATGCGATAAAGCTGGTGTTCCATTTAATGAATATGGCCGTCCCCTGTCAAACTTAGGTTATATACACAGCCTGCATGATTATGGGGTAGAACATGTTTATATATGGAGCGAAACTGAAAGCACTGAAAAAAAGGAAGCAGCTAAAAAAGATGACAAAACAAAAGCTGTAGAATATAAGGTTGCAAAAGATGATGATGTTAATGCCATATTATTATCATCTGCTGCAGAACTTGTCCACATGCTTAAAGAAAACTTTACAGAATCTATGGCAGGACTCAAAATGGGAAAAGCTATAGATACTCCTGCTATTGTAGATGTGGTTTCTGATATTATATTTATGACTAGCGATAATCCTGAAGTTTTCACTAAAATTGCTTTAAGTGAAGGTATGACAAAAGATGAATATACCCATGGACTTAATGTATGTATTAATGCAGTATCTCTCGGTCAGGCAGTTGGTATCAAAGGAAAAGAGCTTCACGATTTAGGGCTGGCAGGACTTCTGCATGATATAGGCAAAGTAAGAGTGCCAGAGCAGATATTAAATAAAAAAGCTAACCTTTCAGAATATGAAATGGCAGCATTAAAAAGACACCCTGAATATGCAGGGCAGGTGCTCCAAAGGTATGATAACATTGGTGAAGATGTAATAAATATTATATACCAGCACCATGAATGCTGTGACGGCTCAGGCTATCCATCAGGTATTAATGCTCAATATATATTAAAACCATCAAAAGTATTAGCCATTGCAGAAGCATACAACACTATACTTACATACAGCCCAGAGTTTCCAAGAGCATTTAATAACACTGATGCTATAAAAAAAATATATGCAGAAGCTGGCAAAAAATATCAGGCTGATATTGTGAAAACTTTTGTATCTATAATGGGGGTATATCCTGTAGGGACAGCAGTAACATTAAGCAATGGTGCAATAGGTATAGTATGCGAAGTAAATAAGCAGGATCAGGCAAGACCAAAAATATTAATGATGCCAAAAGACAGCCCTGAAAAAATAGAACTTGTAAATTTAAAAAAACACCCTGCAATAAAAATAGTTAAAGAAATTAATAATACTGAACTTAATATTAACCCATTTGAAATATTCAATAACTTTTTACAAGATAGAATTACCCATCAAGTTCAAAAAACAGAATAAAAACTTATTGCAGACAGTATAAACATATCATAAAAAATTTTAATATTTTTTTATAAACTTATTAATACATCAGCATATTTATCAAAATGCTTATCATGAGTTGCTATTATAAATGGTGTATGTTTAGAATATTCTATAATAACTTTTGATAAATTTTCTGCTTCTATATCATCAAGCATATCAAGGGGTTCATCTGATAAAATTATTCTTCCGCTGCTTATATGCAGTGCCATAAGCAGTGATATTTTCTTTAACGCTCCACCTGAAAGCTCATAAATTGATTTATTTAAATATTTTTCAAATGGAGAATAATCTTTTATGCCTAATATTTTTAATTCATCTTTTATATAGCCTGTTAAAAAATTAAGCTCAGGCTGTGAATGAACATAAACTGCACCTGCATTTTCATTATTTTTATTATAGGAAAAAATGCTGCCGCTGTTTAATTTATTTATACCTGCTATTGCTTTTAATATTGTGCTTTTCCCACTTCCTATCTGCCCTTTTAAAATAACTATATTAGAATATGTTATATTAAAGCATTCCTGCTCTAATATTACTTTGTCCCCAGCATAAAGTGACACATTATCAAATATTAAGCGATAATCACCGCATTTATTATTTAACTGATTTACATTCATTAGCTTTTACACCTTTTTAAAATATAAAGGCTGCTTATCAATAATAAACAAGCCGCCATATTATATAATCATCATAAATTTTTACACAAGTGTTCTAAACCTTGTGCCATCAAGTGTATCTATAATTTCAATACCCTTTTCTGTTAATTCTGCACGGACACTGTCTGCAAGAGCAAAATCTTTATTTTTTCTAGCTTCTGCTCTTTTTAATATTAATGCTTCCACTTCTTGAACTGGTATTTTTAAGTTGCTTTTATACCACTCATCTGCACTGTGGTTAATAATACCAAGCACTTTTGATACTATATCAAAAATGTAGCTGCTTACTTCTTTTAAATGTTCTGCACTTTCAGTATCAGGTTTTCCTGCAATAATAGTATTACCCATTCTAACAATCTCAAAAATTGCAGCAACTGCTTTTGGAGTGTTAAAATCATCATTCATAGATTCTTCAAACTCTTTAATAAAATGGCTTTTCATATCGCCTATTTCCTGCTTTAAATTTTTACCTTTTTTAGAGCCGGTTAAATGAGCAGCTTCATCAAGGAAAATATATATTCTATGCAGTGCTGATGATGCTTCTTTCAGCTTATCTTCAGAATATTCAAGCGGCTGTCTGTAATGTGTCATTAAAAATAAAAGCCTTAATGCTTCCGGATGACATATTTTTAAAATATCACGGATAGTAAAAAAGTTATTTAATGATTTTGACATTTTTTCTTTATTAATATTTACAAACCCGTTATGTATCCAGTAGTTTGCAAAAGTAGAGCATGATATTGCTTCTGACTGTGCTATTTCATTTTCATGATGTGGAAATATTAAATCCTGACCGCCTCCGTGAATATCAATATTACTGCCTAAAATAGCTTCACTCATAACACTGCATTCTATATGCCAGCCCGGTCTGCCCTGCCCCCATGGCGATTTCCATGACGGCTCATCCGGTTTTGCAGCTTTCCATAAAGCAAAATCAAGTGGGTTTTCCTTTTTATCATTTACATCTACTCTTGCTCCAGCTATCATATCTTCCAGATTTCTACCTGAAAGTCTGCCATACTCTTTAAAAGAATTTACTCTAAAATATACATCACCGTCTACTGCATAAGCATTGCCTTTTTCTATTAATCTTTCGCAGTAGTCTATCATTTTTTCTATATATTTTGTAGCCATTGGAGTATATGTTGGTCTTTTAATATAAAGGCTGTCCATATCTGCATCATGTTCCTTTATAAACCTTTCAGAAAGCTCGCTCCATAATTCATGGTTTTCATTAGCACGGTTAATTATTTTATCATCAACATCTGTAAAATTTTTCACAAAGGTAACATCATAGCCCTTATATTCAAAAAATCTTCTAATCACATCAAAAGCAACAGAACTTCTGCCATGTCCTATGTGGGTATAATCATATACAGTAACACCGCATACATACATACCCACTTTTCCTTCAACAATAGGTTTGAACTCTTCTTTTTTTGAAGTCATTGTATTATAAAGTATGATATTCATATATTCTCCATTATTTTATTATTATTCATAACAGCATACAGTGATGATGCTAAAAGACTTTTTGTATATTCTGATTTTGGATTTGAAAGCACTTCCAAAGTGTTTCCATATTCTTCCAGACAGCCTTTTTTGATAACTGCTATATTTTCACATAAGTTTGAAACAACTGCTAAACTATGGGATATTAATATAAGGGTAATTCCATTTTTTTGCAAGGCTTTCATTAAATTTAAAATCTGTGCCTGCACTGACACATCAAGGGAGCTGACAGGCTCATCTGCAATAATCACTTTTGGATTAATAGATATTGCTCTTGCAATTGATATACGCTGCCTTTGTCCGCCTGAAAACTCATGTGGATACCTTTCTAAATATGCTGCTGGCAGCCCAACCATTTCCATAAGATGCTCTAATTTCGCCTGTATTTCATATTTATCTTTTGTAATATGCTGCTTTATACCATCACTTAATGCAGATTTTATTGTTAGTTTTGGATTTAGTGTATTATTAGGGTCTTGAAAAACCATCTGCACATTTTTTGTATATTCCTGCCTATCTGCTTTTGATAAAGCTGATATATCTTTGCCGCAGTATAGCACTTTACCTTTATCTGCCTTATATATGCTGCACATAAGCCTTGCAATAGTTGTTTTGCCACTGCCAGATTCTCCAACTATGCCAAGAGATGAGCCAGAAGCTATATTTAATGAAACATTATTAAGTGCTGCAAAATATTCATTTTTACGAAAAAAATTAGACGATGTATAAAAATATTTACTTACATTTTCAAGAGATAAAATACTATTATTTTGCATATTATTCTAACTCCATCCTTTTTTCTTCCTTTATTTTCTTATAAGTGCCTATTACTACAAACAAATTGCTTATAATTAAAGTAAAGAAAAATAAATTATATACAAATATATTAGTTTTAAAACCTTCATTAAATAAAATATCTAAAACTGTTATTAAAACTAATATAATTGATAGAGAAAATCCAGCTGCTATATAATTATTATATCTATTAATACATACAGCAATCACAAACATTACTGTATATAAAAATACATAAACATATTCAACAGGATATATTCTTAAATCTGTAATCAGTATATTCATAGAATTAAAAAGTAATATATATATTTCTCCAAGTATAACTGCGGAAATAATAAACATAGGGAATACATCATTGTAGTTTTTAAAAAGCAGAAAAAGACCTAAAAAAACATAAAAAGCTATTATATGCTTTAAATTTAAGAAAGTTGTCATAATATCTTCATCTATCTGCTTATAAGCTGTTATATTAAATACAAAAGGAAGAAGCCACATGAATAATGAATATATAACCATAGCTATTGATGAATAATATAATACCATATATATGTGTTTCAGCTTTATAAAATTAACTATTTCTCTAAAATCATACCAAAGCATTGCAGCATATTTTTTATCAGACTGATAAGTGCCTTTATTATATGCAACCCTGCTTAAAAATATAAAAATAGATACCAGCTCAATAAAAGCATAAAAAGTTATATTAAATGAGCTGACATCATAAACTATTAAACCTTTAAATGCAGAAATATCTTCAAACACAAATAAAGCTGATAAGAAAAAACTAATAACTGCAAGTATTTTTATTATATCTCTGTCAAATGTGGTAATATAAAGCATACCAAAAAAAATCATGGCAATAGAGATTTTATAATAATTAATCATAAAATATACTGCATCATATGATATAAAAATATATTCAAAACCATGAAAAACAACTACTGCATTTGCATATATAATAACCAGTATACTTCCTAAACCCATAACAGCAGATAAAAATCTGCCTGAAAACATTAGAGCCGCACTCTGCACAATAACAGCTATACATATAACTATATGCAGCAGCAAAGAATAGCCTACAATAAAAATATAACCTATGGATATAACAACAAATAAACTAGATAATAAAGATAAATAATCTACAATATACTCTTTTGAATACCATGTATAATATTTAGAAACAGTAAAATACTCTACACCACTTTTTTCTAAATAATCAAACCTGTGAACAGATGGAGAAATAAAAAATACAAAATAAACAGCACCCATAGCTTTAAGTGCAAATACAGTAAAATCAATAAATGTTATTTTATAAAGCTCATCAACAAGCTCTATTCTTCCTGCACCATAAAAAAAATGCCCAAATAAATATATAGATAAAAGAATAATTTTTAAAAAAGCTGCCGTATAAAATAAAGAAATGCTGAAAAAAATATTAAGGAAAAATTTTTCAAGTTTATCAAATAACTTCTGTTTATTTGGTATAAGGCTTACATAATCAACATAATCTTTTGCATTTATAAGCCTGCCAGCAAATACACGCAGCGACATTAAAGCAGAAATAATTACACATACATAAAAAATAAACTCTGCAATAGGTGAAATAACTGGAACAGCAAAGCTGATAAGAATTAATACAGAACCTGTAAAAAATAATATAGTAGCACTTGCAGTAAAATAACACCAAGCTTCATATCTTGAAAACGGCTTGATTTTGAATAAAAAATATTTTAGAAAATCTTTTACAACGAGTTTAAATATTATAATTGTATTAAAAAAGCTGTGTTTTAAAAAAACCTTTTGTGTATAATTTATTGATGCAGTTTCTTTCAAATCCGTAACCAAAAAAGGCTCTCCTTGTCATATTGGACTGTAAAGATTATATATAAAATTTAATACCACTGCAATATATTATTATAAAAATATAAAATTCTGCAAAAAATATATGTATAATGCTGTATTTTTAAATAATCTTTAATAAGTTTGCAGTATTTGTTAATGAGAATAAGTATATTTGAAAAATTGCCTTATAACACAATATGTTCTTGCAAAAATCTTATTTTTATATATAGTTAAACAATTATTTACATGAGGGTATAGCTGTGTCATTAAAAGAGTTTGCAAAAAACAACATAGTTGTCTTTGATGGTGCTATGGGAACATCTATCCAAAAAATAAATATTGATGAAAATAAATGGCAGGGTAAAAATGGCTGCAATGAGTTTTTGTGTATTTCTTATCCTGAAATTATATATGACATACATAAAGGCTATTTTGATGCTGGTGCAAATGTTGCTGTTACAAATACATTTGGAGCTATTGCTTCTGTTTTATCAGAATATGGCTTAGAAGACAAAGTTGTTGAAATAAACAGGGAAGCAGTTGAGATTGCAAGGCGTGCAGCTGCTGGCAGAAAAAATACTTTTGTTTCATTATCAATGGGGCCGGGAACAAAACTTGCAAGTTTAGGACATACCAGCTACCAGTATCTTTATGAGCAGTATTTGCAGCAGGCAGAATGTGTTGATGTGGATTTATATAATATAGAAACTGCACAGGATATTTTACAGTTAAAAGCTGCTGTTAATGCATGCACTGAAGCTAACAGGCGTAAAAATACGGATACGCCAATACTTGTATCATTTACTGTTGAAAATAACTATATACTTTTAACTGGCTCAGATATTTCTGCGATTTCCGCAGTTATGGCAGGCATGCCGATATTTGCTCTTGGGCTTAACTGTGCAATGGGTCCTGATATGATGGAGCCTGCTGTTGCTTCATTATCTAATATATGGCAGGGAAATATTTATATATCGCCTAATGCTGGTATGCCTGAAACTATTGATGGCAAAACTATATACCCTATGAATGACGAAAAGTTTACTGCCATTATGAAAAGTATAATGGATAAATATCCAGTATCTATGGCAGGCGGCTGCTGTGGAACAGATAAAACACATATAAAAATGTTAAGTGAAATGGCAAAAGACAGACCAGTGCCAAAAAGAGAAGAAAAACCATATTATGGAGAAGCTGCCAGCCTTTTTACTGCTGTCGCATTAGAGCAGAACCCAAAACCAGCCATGATTGGTGAAAGAGCAAATGCAACAGGTTCAAAAGCATTTAGAGAAATGCTTTTAGCAGAAGATATTGATGGAATAACAGCCCTGTGCAAAAATCAAGAAGATAGTGCCCATTTTATAGATTTATCACTTGCTTATGCTTCAAGAGATGAAATAGAAGACTATAAAAAAATTGTGCCTGTATTAAATTCTCTGCTTATGGCACCCCTTGTAATAGATTCTACTGACCCGAAAACTGTTAAAGCAAGCCTTGAAAGATATTCTGGAAAACCTATTATTAACTCAGTCAATTTTGAAGATGGCGGCACAAAACTATATAAAATGCTTGATATTGTAAAAGAACACCCCGCATGTGTTGTAGCTCTAACTATTGATGAAGATGGTATGGCTGCAACAGCTGATAAAAAGTTTCAAATAGCTAAAAGACTTTATGATGTATGGGTCCATGAGTATAAATTCAGGGCAGAAGATTTAATAATAGATACTCTTACATTTTCTATTGGTTCAGGAGATGTTACTTTAACTAATGCAGCACTAGAAACATTAAAAGCAGTTAAAATGATTAAAGAAAATCTAAAAGGTGTAAAAACTACTCTTGGAGTAAGCAATGTATCTTTTGGCTTATCCCCTGCTTCAAGGCAGATATTAAACTCTGTATTTTTACATGAAGCAGTAAAAGCCGGGCTTGATACAGCAATAGTTCATGCATCTAAATTAACACCTATTGCAAGTATGTCACAAGATGATGTAGATTACTGCCTTGATTTAATATATGCCCGTGATAATGCACTGCCTAATTTTATAGAACATTTTGCAAATGCAAAAGTAGAAACTGATGAAATAAATAAAGATTTGCCGCCTTTTGAAATACTTCCTTTAAAAATTATAAAAGGCGATAAAACTGAGCTTGAAACCATAATTTCATCTCTTTTGGAAAGCCATAAGGCAGAAGATATTATTAACAACATACTTTTTCCTGCAATGCAGCAGGTTGGAGATATGTTTGGCGAAGGAAAAATGCTCCTGCCTTTTGTATTAAAATCTGCAGAAACTATGAAAGCAGCAGTCTCTATATTAGAGCCTTATCTTGAAAAATCAGCTGGAGCATCAAAAGGCGAAATAGTTATTGCAACAGTAGCAGGCGATGTGCATGATATTGGTAAAAATTTAGTAGATATTATTATGAGTAATAACGGCTTTAAAGTGCATAACCTTGGTATAAAGGTGCCAGCTGCCCAAATGATACAAAAAGCAAAAGAAACAGGTGCCAAAGCTATTGGTATGAGCGGACTGCTTGTAAAATCTACACTTATTATGAAAGAAAATATAAAAGAAATTGCAAAAGAACTGCCTGATATAAAAATTATGCTTGGCGGTGCAGCCTTAAATTCTAAATTTGTAAACGAAAGCTGTGCTGAAATTATGCCATATAAAGTTTTTTACTGCAAAGATGCTTTTGATAATATTGCTGCAATGGATGGCTCTAAAAAAGCAGCAGTAAAAAGTGAAAACAAAAAACCAGTTATAGAAATTATAGAAGAATTTAATGTTAAAAAAGAAGAAAGAGCAGATATATTAAAACTTGATAAAAAAGATATACCAACACCACCATTTTACGGCACAAAAGTTATTGATGCAAATATTTTTGATGTGTATAAATATCTTAACAAAAACTTTTTATTCTCAAATATATGGGGCTATAAGAAAAGAGATTTAAGCTGCGAAGAATATGAATTTTTAATAAATGAAACAGCTATGCATGAGCTTAAAAGTTTATTTAAAAATATTACTAATAAAAATGCTGTTTCACCAAAAGCAATATATGGATATTTTAAATGCAGAAGTATAAATAACTCTATTGAAGTTTATTCAAAAGATGATGCTTTGCTCCATACTTTTAATTTCCCAGACAGTAAAGCTGTGCCAAAATACTGCCTTGCTGACTATATTTCAAACAGTGAAGAATATTATGATGTTCTTCCTATACAGATTGTAACATTAGGGGAAAAACCAGCCCAGTATTGTGCAGAGCTTTTTAAAAATAATGATTATAAAAACTACTATATGGCTCATGGACTTTTTACTGAACTTACTGAAAGTCTGGCAGAATATACCCACAGGATAATAAGAAAAGAATTAAATCTTATTGATAAAAGCAGTGACACCCCAGAAAATGCAGTTGCAGGAAAATACAGAAGCAAACGGTTCAGCTTTGGATATCCGCTGTGCCCTGATATTGAAAACAATACTATTATTGCAAATATGCTGCAAAGTGAAAGGATAGGGGTTACATTAAGCCAGTCTCACCAAATGCACCCAGAATATTCTACATCTGCTTTTATTATACATCATCCAAATATTAAGTATTAATTTGTGTATATAGGCATACCAATATTTTTTGGATAAGTTCATACTGAACCTTCTTTCATGTCATAGGGCAAAGTATCTAAAAATAGATATTTTAAATATATTATGCACTGCTGTAATATATATCATTTAGATTTTTTGCCTGTAAAATCAGGCCCAAAATGACTTATATTGTGAAAGCTGTAGGTCATGCTGAGCCAAAGGCGAAGTATCTAAAAAGTAAGATAATTTAGATACTTCGCTTTCAAAATCAAACTTAAAATGAATGTAATAAAAATTTTTGAGTAATTACAACTATTTATAAATAAATAGTTAAAAAATCCCTTAACTTTTACAAGTTAAGGGATAAATATTTTTTGATAAATCTATTTTGAGCCTTTTATAAACTCTTTAAATCTTTCTAATATATTTTTTAATTTAGAGCCAAACATATCATTTTCTTTGGCTTCTTCTCTCATTTTTTCTAAAACTTCTTTCTGCTCTTTTGAAAGGTTAGTCGGTATAAGTATCTGCAAATCTACATACATATTACCTACATTATAGCCTTTAACAGAAGGCACACCCTTTCCTTTTAATGTTATCCGTTCGCCTACCTGAGTGCCCGGCTTAACTTTTATTGTTTCTTTTGAGCCATCTATTAATTCTATTTCAAACTCGTTGCCTAATACAGCATCAAAAACAGTAACAGGCAGCATTAAATGCAGGTCATTATCTACACGCTTAAATATTTTATGCTCTTTTACCTTAATATGCAAAAGTAAATCGCCAGAAGGTCCGCCATGGCTTCCTGCATTACCTTCACCACTAACACGCATAATCATACCATCATCAATGCCGGCAGGAATTTTTACTTTTATTTGTTTTTCTATTGTATGGCTGCCTTTACCTTTACATTCTGTGCAGGTTTCTTTTATAACCTGACCACTTCCGTTACATGCTGGGCATGTTGAACGCACTGCAAATATACCATTTCTTTGGGTAAATACGCCCTGACCATTACATTTTTCGCAGGTTTTCATACCACCGGGTTCAGCACCTGTGCCATCACATCTTTTACAGTTTTCTCGTTTTTTAATAGTTAATTCTTTTTCTACCCCAAAAACTGATTCTTCAAATGTAAGCTCTTGATACATTTCTATAGACTGACCCTTAGTTGGTCTGTTCCGTGAGCGTCGTGAAGAAGATGTTCCAAAAAACTCACCAAAAACATCTCCTAGTAAATCATCAAATACACTGCCAGTAGAACTGAAACCGCCCATACTGTCATCCATTACCCTGCCATAAGTATCATACTGGTTTTTCTTATCTGGGTCTGAAAGCACACTATATGCCTCAGCAGCTTCTCTAAATTTTTCAGCAGCTTCTTTATCATCAGGGTTTTTATCAGGATGATACTGTAATGCTAATTTTCTATATGCTTTTTTTATTTCAACATCTGTTGCAGTGCGTTCCACACCTAATATTTCATAATAATCTCTAGCCAACTTTATCCGTCCTTAAAATTTTTTGAATGATTACTTTAATATTTTATATATGATTTTGCAAGCAAAAATAATAAGTTTTTCATTATTTTTTATGACTTTTTGCTGCCTTTCCATTCTTAGTTACTATCATTTTTTAAACAACTTCATGATATAGTTATTAAAGCATATTAGGTATTATTATAAAGATTTTGATATATTAATTTAGAAATATTTATATATTTTGGTGTAATTCAAATTTTAAAGAATCACTGTAAGCTTTTAATTCTTTTTTAGTATTTTCAGGCAGTTTATTATAATCTGTATCAGTTATGGCACCTTCAAGAGTATATATATAAACAGAGCAGATTTTTGGATATACTTCTTTCATTCTTTTAAATGCCCGTTTAGAGCCTATTTCAATAAGTTCTTCAGAAGTATTGATACCTACTGTTGAAAGTTTTTTTGCAATATTTTTGCCTATATTTTTCATAGAAGTAAGTGATGCCATAATATACCTGCCTTAAATATTTTAGCATATTATAAAATATTTATTATGCATAAGCAATAAAAAAAAAAGCTTATCTAAAATTTTATATAGGTTTATACTAATTTTCGTGGCTTTATCTATTTGGATAAATTAAAAAGCGTTCCCAAAGATTAATTTGAGAACGCCTGTATTTTATATTTATGCTTATTTTTTATCGTCTTTTACTTCTTCAAAATCAGCATCTACCACATTTTCATCTTTTTTAGCTGTTTCTTCCTGAGCATAAGCACTGCCAGCCTGAGAAGCATCGCCACTCTGATTATTTTGAGCATATAAAACTTCTGCCAGCTTTTGTGCTGCAGCTGAAAGTTTATCAATACCTTCTTTTATTTCGCCAACATTTTCACTGGTTAATTTTTGTTTTAAATTTTCCATTTCTTTTTCAATGTTTTCTTTTACAGCAGCTTCAAGTTTATCACCATGCTCTTTTAATGATTTTTCAGTAGTATATACTAGAGTATCAGCCTGATTTCTTACATCTGCTAATTCTTTTTTGCGTTTATCATCTTCTGCATGGGCTTCTGCATCATGCACCATTCTATCAATTTCATCTTCTGATAAACCTGAAGAATCTTTAATAACAATAGACTGCTCTTTGCCAGTGCCTTTATCTTTTGCAGAAACATGTAATATACCGTTTGCATCTATATCAAAAGTAACTTCAATTTGAGGCACACCTCTTGGAGCCGGTGCAATGCCTGATAAATCAAACTGACCTATAAGTTTATTATCACTTGCCATTTCCCTTTCGCCTTGAAGCACCTGAATAGTAACTGACGGCTGGTTATCAGCAGCAGTTGTATATATCTGGCTTTTTTTTGCAGGTATTGTTGTATTTCTCATAATGATTTTATTCATTACACCGCCCATAGTTTCAATACCTAATGAAAGCGGAGTTACATCAAGAAGAAGCACATCTTTAACATCTCCCATTAATACACCGCCCTGCACTGCTGCACCTATTGCAACAACTTCATCAGGGTTGATACCTTTATGCGGCTCTTTGCCAAAAAATTCTTTTACTTTCTGCTGCACAAGCGGCATACGAGTCATACCACCAACAAGTATAACTTCATTAATATCAGAAGTTGTAAGCCCTGCATCATTTAAAGCTTTTTTGCATGGTTCTAATGTTTTTTCAACTAAATCAGAAACTAATGCTTCAAATTTTGCCCTGCTTAATTTTTTAACTAAGTGTTTAGGTCCTGTTTGGTCTGCTGTAATATATGGCAGATTGATTTCAGTTTCAGTTGTGCCAGAAAGCTCATGTTTTGCTTTTTCAGCAGCTTCTTTTAACCTTTGAAGAGCCATTTTATCATTAGCTAAGTCTATGCCGTTGTCTTTCATAAACTCTTCGCATAACCATTTAACTATTCTTTCATCAAAATCATCACCACCTAAGAAAGTATCGCCATTTGTAGCTTTAACTTCAAATACACCATCGCCAAGTTCAAGGATAGATACATCAAATGTTCCGCCACCTAAATCATATACAACTATTTTTTCTTCGCCTTTTCTCTCTAAACCATAAGCAAGTGCTGCTGCTGTTGGTTCATTGATAATACGCTGAACATTTAAGCCTGCAATTTTACCGGCATCTTTTGTTGCCTGACGCTGTGCATCATTAAAATATGCAGGAACTGTAATTACTGCATCTGTAACAGTTTCGCCAAGATAATCTTCTGCAGTTTGTTTTAATTTCTGTAATATCATTGCAGATATTTCCTGTGGAGCATATTTTTTGCCTTTAATTTCTACCCATGCATCGCCGTTATCTGCTGGCACTATTTTATATGGCAGGTGTTTTTTTGCATTTGCAGTTTCAGCTGAATCTGCTTTTCTGCCTATTAATCTTTTAATACTAAAAATTGTATTTTCAGGGTTAGTTACTGCCTGACGCTTAGCAAGTATACCAACAAGTCTGTCCCCATCTGTAAACCCTACTATAGATGGTGTTGTTGTCATACCTTCTGCATTTACTATAACTTTAGGCTGACCATTTTCCATTACAGAAACAACTGAGTTAGTTGTTCCTAAGTCAATACCTATAACTTTTCCTTGAGCCATTGTTCCTCCAAAACAGCTTTAACTGTTATATATTTATTATATTTATATTTTATTTACTTTCACTTTTGCAGGGCGTATTACTCTGTCATTTAATATATACCCCTTTTGAACACATAAAGTTACAGTATTATTTTCATATTCTGCTAAATTATCCATCATTATTGCTTCATGAACTGCCGGGTCAAAAACTGTGCCAATTTCTGAGTTTATTTCAGTGACACCGTGGCGGCTTAACACATCTTTAAATGATTTGATAGTAAGCATTATCCCTTCTCTTAAAGGTGAGCCTTCCTCAGTATGCTGCAAAGCCATCTCTATATTATCAATAACAGGCAGAAAGTCTTTTACAACTGCCTGATTAGCAAAGCGGACTTTATCTTCAGTTTCTTTTGTAAGCCTTTTTCTGTAATTATCTAAATCAGCAGCACGGCGAAGAATTTCTTCATTTTTTTCTTTTAATATATTTTCTAAATTTTCCACCTGTTTTTTTAATATGCCAATTTCACCGCCGCCCATATCTGTTTCTTCTGCCTGATTTTCTGCTTCCTGCAATTCTTCAGCATTTTCAGCAACTTCTGCTTCCGGTGATTTTATATTAATTTTTACTCCCTCGTTCTGCTGCATATTTTCTTTGTTTTCTTCGCTCATTACTTATCTCCCTCGTAGTATTCATTAAGCATTTTTGATATTATTTTTGAGGAATAATCTACAATAGAAACTACTTGTGAATATTTCATTCTTTTGGGACCTATCACACCCATTGTTCCTACTATATTTCCGCCCCTGTGGTATGGTTTTATAACCATCCCAAGCTCATCTGTATGATTAAGCCCTATTTCCGAACCTATAAATATCTGCACACTGTCTTCTTTCATACAGCTCTCAAGCAGAGCACAGATATGGCTTTTTTCTTCAAAAGCCCGCAATACATCAGTTAATTTGCCATTCTGCCTAAGCTCTGGTATATCTATAATATTTTTTGTGCCTTCAAAAATAAATTCTTCATCAAATACTGGGCTTTTAACTACTGCCTCGCTTAATTTAACAGCCTGTTCTGCAAGACGCCTTATTTCGCCTTCTGCTGCCTGCAGCTCCTGTAAAAGCATACGCTGCACTTCATAAAGATTTGCTCCTTCATAATTACTGTTTATAAAATTACTCATTCGCACAAGGTCATTATCTTTAATACTATTATCAACTCTCAGCAGCACATTCTGCACCATGCCTGTTTTTGAAACAATCACAGCAAGCACTGTTTCCCGATTTATTCTTATAAACTCTATATGTTTTAAGTTTATAGTATTCATTTTAGGGGATACTACAAACCCAACAGCATGTGTCATATCCCCCATTTTTTTAGAAAAATGACGAAAAAGATTCATCACATTCACTGGGTCAATACTCATTTCCCTGTAAATATTTTCTATAAAATTTTCTGATATATTTTGTATTTTTACAAATTTATCAATATAGTATCTATATCCGCTGTCTGTTGGCACCCTGCCAGCTGATGTATGAGGCTGAGCAATAAAACCCTTTTCTACCAAATCACTCATAATATTTCTTATAGTAGCAGGGGACATTTTTAAAGGTCCTACTTTTGAAACATTACGAGAACCAACAGGCTCACTGGTATCTACATATTCATCAATTATTGTCCTTAAAACAAGCTCTTCACGCTCATTTAAGAAACGCATATCCATTTATTATACCTCATTTGTTAGCACTCACAATCATTGAGTGCTAGAACTAATTTAGTAATCACAGTGAAAAGTGTCAAGAGTTTTTTTAAAAAAAATTATATTCTATACAATTCCACAATAATATAAATGTGTAGTATTATTGATTTATATTGACTGTCATTATAATATAATATAAAAGTATGTTATTATGAAAAAAATTCTGATTTTATATTTCTCTGGTGCTGGAGCAACACTTAATTCTATAAAATATATGCAAACCTGCATTAATAATATAACAGGCTGTTCAGCATATATTCATTCAATGGAAAATGATTTAGAAGAAAATATTAATAATTATGATGCTTTAATTATAGGGACTCCATGTTATCACTGTGCCCCATGCCTTACATTAATTTCATTTTTTCAAAAACTGCCAAAACTTATAAATACTAAACCTACAATGGTTTTTAATTCTTATTCATTATGGTCATGCAATACAAATAGAATTACTGCAAAAATAATAAGAGAAAAAAATATAATAACAATATATGATACAGCATACAGAAGCCCTGCAAGCGACGGCACTCTTATTACTCCATTTATTAAAAGATTTTTTGAATTTGAAAAAAATATATATGAAAAAATAAATGCAGATTGTAACAAATTTGTATCTATAATTAATGAAGAATATACAGGATATATCCCACATTTTAAAATATCATCTATTTTTAATGCACCAAACAAACTTATTGGACATCTTATGACCTTTAATATATACATTCATCAAGATAAATGTGTAAAATGCGACAAATGTATAAATGACTGCCCACATCATGCTCTTTATAAAAATAAGGAAAACTACCCTGCCTTTATTAAAGCAAGATGTGAAAACTGTTACAGGTGCATTCATCACTGTCCTAAAAATGCACTTTCATTAAGCAGAGATAAAACACCTGTAAAAACTCTGCGAGAAGTATATCAAATCATTTAAACATAAAATATACTGCACCTAAAAGGCATAGAGAAGCCCATAAAAAGTTTAAATTCAAAGGCTTACCCATATATAATGTAACAAAAGGAATAAATACACCTAATGCTATAACTTCCTGCATAATTTTAAGCTGTGGCAGAGTAAAAACTGTATATCCAATTCTATTTGCAGGCACCTGTATCATATATTCAAAAAAAGCTATCCCCCAGCTTGCAAGAGCTGCACCAAACCAAGGCATAGATGACAGATTTTTTAAATGAGCATACCATGCAAATGTCATAAAAACATTTGATAGAATAAGCATACATACAGTTACAACACCAGAATGAATATGTAAATAGTGCATAAAAACCCCATAAAATTAGAATAAAATACAGCCTGACATTCTATTTATTTGAAAAATATCCAGCTAAATTTACTCCCTTCTCTACTAACTGTCAAGATAGATAATATTAAAAAATGTAACCAATAATATTCATATTGCTTTTTATATTACAGATGCTGCTAGAAAGATATATATAGATAAAACAATATATTATTTTATAAAAGTTTATAATACATAATATTTTTTAAATATAGTAAACTATTGAAACTACAAAAGTAAGAAATAACTCAAAAAGGGAGCTAAACCATATTTTTTATAAAACATAATTTTATTTTTATAAAAAATTTTTACTTTAAAGATATGTTATGCTTGATTTTAGCATTTTATTAATATATCTTTTTTAAAAATACTTATATGGAGGATAAGATGATTATTGTTCAGTTATTAATCGTTTTACTAGCATTGTATGTAGGCTCCCGCTATGGCAGCATTGCACTTGGTGTTATTTCAGGTATTGGTTTAGCTGTTTTAGTTTTTGCTTTTGGCTTAAAACCTGGCACACCACCAACAGATGTTATATATATTATTATTGCAGCTGTTACCTGTGCAGGTGTATTACAGGCGGGAGGGGGAATGGACTTTATGATACAAATAACAGAAAAATTCTTAAGAGCCCATCCTGAAAGAATTACTTTTTATGCCCCTTTCTGCACATTCTTTTTAACAGTTTTAGTTGGCACAGGTCATGTAGTTTATACACTTATGCCAATCATTACAGATATTTCTTTAAAAAAAGGAATTAGACCTGAAAGACCATGTGCTGTTGCATCTGTTGCATCACAAGTTGGTATCACATGCTCACCTATTGCTGCAGCAGTTGTATCGTTTGTCACTATTACTAATACTAAAATGCCAGAACTTGGACTGACTATTCCGCAGGTATTAATGATAACCATTCCTGCATGTTTATGTGGCATTTTTGCAGCTGCATTGTTTTCATCTAAAAGAGGTCTTGATTTAGACAAAGACCCTAAATATCAGGCAAGACTTGCTGACCCTGAGTTAAAAGAATATATGTTTGGTTCAACAGCAACTACTCTTGATAAAAAACTTCCTGCAACTGCAAAAGCTTCAGTATTACTGTTTTTAACAGCACTTGCAGTAATTGTAATACTTGCAACATTCCCAGCACTTTTGCCACATTATGATGGCAAACCATTAAAAATGAATTTAGTTATTCAAATAGTTATGCTTACAGTTGCAGGTTTGATGATTCTTACATGTAAAGCAGAGCCGAAAAAAGTTGTTTCAGGCTCAGTATGGCAGGCTGGTATGGTTGCGGTAGTTGCAATTTATGGTATTGCATGGCTTTCAGATACTTATTTTGCAGCATATAAAGGAGAAATGATGACAGCTATGAAAGATATAGTTAATGCATACCCTTGGGCAATCGCATTCGTTCTTTTTGCAGTATCAGTATTAATTAATACTCAAGGTGGTGTTGTTCTTGCAATTATGCCACTGGCTTATGATTTAGGTATACCTTGGTATGTTCTTTTAGGTGTTCTTCCATCAGTTTATGGTTACTTCTTCATACCAAACTATCCATCAGATATTGCAACGGTCAATTTTGACCGGTCTGGTACAACGGTTATTGGTAAATATCTTTTAAACCACTCATTTATGATACCTGGCTTGATTTCTGTTACAGTTTCCACTATTATAGGCTATCTTCTGGCAAATTTTATTTACTAAAATATATAAAGCTCCAGATAAAAACTGGAGCTTTTTTGTAGTTTTTATATTAATCACTAAATCTTTTCTTGCAAAAATCAAAAAATTTATATATTAGTTTTTCACTACACTTATTATATTAAAGGGTATTTGTATGGATATGGATAAATATTTTAAAGAGCTGGAAGAGCAGCATAAAAAGGAAGAAAAATCAGATACTATTTTAAGCAGTGCACCAACCAACTGCCCACTATGCTCAAGAAGATGCGAGCTTTCAGCACCAATGTGTGGCAGAGGAGTAATGTTTGCACAGCAGAATGGCATAGAAACACAAATAAAACATACTTAACAGCTTTTTTGTAAAAAATGTATTTTTGTAAGATTATGAGACATATGTTACAAAAATAAGTATAAAAAAATACCTCTTAGTATATAGTATAAAATTAAGCAAAAAACTAAACTAAACTAAGAGGTATCACAATGAATAAAGTGATAATAACAGAAGAAATGCGATTTCGTCAACGGTTATGTGAGTATGCATTAAAAAAAGGAGCAACGAAAGCAGCCCGCAAATATCAAGTGAACCGTATGTTTGTATACAGGC
>Ga0209694_1000734_pt1 | contig 45649 bp, 28 predicted proteins | sample GluameincwithD2O_FD_187499 | JGI IMG/M metagenome (GOLD analysis project Ga0209694, IMG submission 187499) | Mouse cecum microbial communities from Vienna, Austria - Glucosamine amended microcosms incubated with D2O (SPAdes) (version 2) | ecosystem: Host-associated > Mammals > Digestive system >... | reverse complement strand
TTGCATAAAGGTTGTACATACGATGGTTTGAACTTAATGTTTTAATCACCACTAAGTTACTAAAAATCAGCGACATGTACAACTTTTTACTCATATTTATCAACTTAAATTAATTCCGCCAACGGGTAGTTATTGTATCATTGTAGATATTAAATTCTTTGGCAAGAGCAACACAATCTTCATAAAGTAATTCATAGTATAGTTCTCCATTTTCTTTCTGATATTTATCCGATTGAGACATCAAAACTCCCATTATTTTATTATGATAATATCCTAAGGAGTCCTCTTGACTGACACTGTTTTCAGGAATATAATAATCGATACTATCTCCATTACAAGAATAATTATTTACATAGATACGAGGTGATTTAAAGATATTTCTGACACCTTCTTCCATTATTTTTACGGCAGCGTATGATGCAACTGCAGCCCCGAGTAACCTCCCAACACATCTACCTCCTGCATATCCTAAAATAGCACCGACAGGATTGCCTGTAAGACAGCCAATTGCACATCCAACTTGTTGCCCTATATATCCACCGGCTATAAACCCTCCATGGTCTGCATATTTTTCCAAACGCCCTTTACCGACATATTCTAAAAAGCCTCTTGATTTTTTCACTGTTTTTATCTTTTTGTAACAACGGCTTATACTATCAATATTTTGAACAAAAACATTGTAATCTGTTGTTGTATATGCTTTTTGAGGTTGGGTAATAAAATCTTCAGAATTATTACATGAATAAAAAAACATAATCATAATAAACAAGAAGTAAATAGAATTCTTTTTCATAAATTTATAGTTTAATTGTCGTTAATCAAAATATCCCTTCATACACTCTTCATCTACATACACCTCAATAGTGTATTTGTCAATACCCTCTTCTTCCGGCATCGTGATTGTGTTGCTTGTCTTGTCTATCGTTGTCCAACCATTATATATAATGTTGCCGTCAAAGTCTTTTATCACAACATATACATTGTCCAACGTCTCTTGGGCTTTAAGGGTGACGCTTGTGTCGTCATAACTCACACTAATTTCGAAGCGATGTCCTTTTGTACATCTGGCTCCGTCTCCATAGAGATGCATTTCCTGACTGTTTGCATGTACACAACTTAGCATGCAAAGGCATAAAGCTGAAAGTAGTTTTTTGTTTGTCATTTTGCGGTGTTTTAAAGTTCATCGCAAAATTATGTATAAAGAATAGCTAAGGCGTAATTTTTCAATTCACAAATAATTCACAAATGACATCTCAATATAGGACAAATTGACAAAACAGCATACATGAATTTTGTATTGCCTTGATTTATAACGATTTGACAAATTCATCAAAGTCGTTGCCGTTTCCGGATTTTCCTAATATTTTTGTATGTAATCGCTTGCGTACCATTGTTATGGCACTTGAACTACGCCCCACGAGGACTGCTATATCTTTCATTTTCAAGTCCAATCTTATGAGCATACAGATATTATATTCGTGACTGCTCATTTTACATATATCATATAAACGTTTGCGAAAATTTTTTATATTGTTGTTTATAACGACATCAAGTACTTCCCACTCTATGTCAGACAGGGGTTTGTCGGTTCTTGCTTTATTGAGAACAGATTTATAAATTGCCGTGTCATATATGCGTTGCATAGATGATATTTTGTCGTTGTAGTCTGTTTCAGACTTTTTGTTAGCAGCGATGAGCAATGTCCGTTGTTCTTCAAGCATGATTACAAGTTCGTGGTTCTTGTCCTTGAATGTGCTTATCTGCTGTTCCAGTCTGTGTATTTCTGCAAGGTTCTCCTTTCTGTAGTCTTGCGACATTTCATATTGATATCTTCTCAGTCTGTGAAAAAGTTCCTTTTGCCTCTCATTCCTGCGTATGATCTTGTGTAATATATAAAGAGCAATACATGTGCATAAAGATAAAAAAGATATTATCGATGCAAAGATTATTAAATTGTGGGCGCGCTTTGCTTTTAACCGTGCTATTTCCTTTGTGCGAAGATTATAGTTGAATATGGCATGTATATTGGCGACTGCTTCCTGTGCTCTGATTCTTTCAACGGAGTCACAATATTCTTCATATTTATCTGAATATATGCTTACTTTTTCATATTCTTTTTTCTTGCTGCATATTCTCATCAGATGTTTGTATGCAACCCTTTTCGCATGTATGTTTCCGTACATCCTTAGAGAATCACAGTATTTTTCCGCCTTATCATAATCCTCTGTTCCCATATATATGGCGGCTGCAATGTAAAGATGGGCGCTCTTGTCTGTATTGTCAGCAAGAATATTGTATTTGTCTAAAATCATTAATGCTTCTCTGTATTTTCCTCTTTCCACATAGATACCGGCTATTTGTCCTTGTATGTCCCGTTCAAGTTCCTTGTCGCCTTTGTCCTGTGAAAGTACCAGTGCCTGTCTGAAAACTTGTTCGCATGAATCGTTCTCTGCCTTCTTGTTGTATGCGTATCCGATATCGCGCAAACTGTATATCATATTTGCGGTATCTTTCAGGAGCGCATCTTTTTTATATGCTTCCTTATATGCAGAGACAGCCATGTCTGTTAGACCTTGCGACATGAAGACTTGTCCTATCTGGTTGTATATTCGGCTTTTCATTCTCAAATCCTTATCCGGAACATGCTCCAGCGCTTTTTGGAAATACTCCACTGCCTGTGGTGCATCGTTGAGGTCGCGGTATACGCTTCCGGCATAGAAATATGCTTCGGGAAGCAGGCGACTGTCGCCGCCGTTTTCATAGTGATTTAATATTTCGTTTATTTCTTTCGGTGAGGTATGCTTGATATATGCCTTGTCGGCAGCCTTTACGCACAGCAGGCGGTAATACCACAGTGCATCTTCGTCCATTGCACGGCAGCTGTCTTTCATACTGTCCAACATGTGCAGGGCACTGTCCGGACAAGTGCTGCAAAGGCTGTCAACCGTGATGAGCTGCGGAGGATAGCTGTGGCGCACACACGACGGTATGATAAGGACAAGAAGTATCAGTATGCCGTAAAGGTTTCTCATGTTGCAAAAGTAATATTTATTTGAGAAATAGCATTCAAACGCTTTCGGAATTGCATGTTAATGCGATGTCAACGAATTCATATTCCTTGTTATACAACAAAAGAGGTGACAGGATTTTTGTCCTGCCACCTCTTTATATAGATACTTCTACCCTATCTTATTTTATAAACTTTCTACCGTTCTGGATAAGAATACCCTTTGCATCCTTGCCTACACGCTGACCTGCGAGGTTGTATATAGGAGCGTTTTTATCAAGACCGGCATTTACAGTTACATCATTGATACCTGTGCTACCGGCTGTAAATTCAAAACCATAAAGACCTATCTGGCTCTTCGGATTAAACAAGAAATATGTCTTTCCTGCCTCAACTGGGAAACTTATATATCCCAATACCGGACGGTTCTGTGTTACGCCGTTTGTATGCTGAAGGACATAATCATCAGCCATCTTTCCTACATTCAGATATTTAGCTGTACCTTCATCAGCATTTCCTTCATAAGCAAAGCCTGTGTTCTGATAGAATATAGCAACATCTACACTTGCAGGGGCAAGAGGCTGTTTTGTTGACGCATCTACAATATAAGTAGGATTAGTATTTTTATTACCATATATTGCAACTTTCAATGTTCCACCCGCATTAGTGTCAAATTTCCAGTACGAGCCTTTAGCAGGCATATCATTACCCGGTTCCCAATAAGTTCCATATACTCTATGAGATGTTCCATTATCCGTTTCTTCATCAAATTCCCAGTGGGCAAGCTCGGGATTTCCCTGTCCCATCAAATACTTCGCAAATTGTGGTGTGCAACCGTCCACAATAAGAGCATCATTGCCATCAACAGTTCCTTTCAACTGCCATGCATCAGAACCGGCATTAATCGTTTTGTCTCCATTGGGAGTAGAAAGTGCCGTCATAGAAACACTTGCTGTATTAACCTTAATAACAGATGTCATCAGTTCACCCGGAACTGTAACATCTGGAGCATCAGCTGTACCGGCACCATATATACCTTCTGTTAGTTTTTCAAGAGTTGCCGTTCCAAGATCAAAATCAGCAGCCTTCCATATTTCCTGTGCATTAACAGACATTGCCATGCAAGCCACGGCAGCAAGAGTAAAAAATTTCTTCATATACTTCAATATTTTTTAGTTAGTAATTTATTCTTTTAAGCCCAAACGGACTTGTTTATAATAAGACGGATTTATTAGTGTAATGTTATCACACAACATTATTATTTAAACCATTTTAACATAATTAGAAGAAGATATGAGAAGATATAAGAAAATATGTGGCTTGTGCCACAGAAGATAAAAGAAAATAGTTTTATGCCAAGCAACAGGACACGGTTATGATACCTCCATTCTGTCGTCCGTGACACTTGTGACACTTATGACACTTTTCTATATAAAGAGCTGTGGAATATAAAATGTATGTCCTTTAAAGGAAAGGTATTTTTTAATATATATAAATGTTATAAGAACTGGTGTCAAAAGTGGCACAAGTGTCACAAATGCTATTTCATGTTTATAAATTCCATCCTCCCACTATCTCATAAAATTCGCCACTTAAGGCTGCAAAGTGCGCCACTTAACATCGTAAACCTACGCACTTTGCACTGTAAACCTGCGCACTTTGCAACCTAAAGTTACGCACTTTGCATGGGGAATGAGCCTCAATCAAAAATCATACCGATTGGGATTTAAACAGAACGACACAGGCTATACAAAAAAGGAACGCATCTCCAAATGCGAGATGCGTTCCTTTGTGTATTAAATATATTACCGTATTAATATATTCTATTATTCAGCCAGCGGATCGAATGTCCCGGCAGCATTTCCTCTATTGGTATCTGCCCATCCGATGGTCTGCTCTATACCTGCATTGTTACCAAGTGCACCAGAACTGATACCCATGAAGTAATAGTAAGGCTGATACTTCACAAACAGGTCAATCTTGTCGGATGTGCGCGCATCACCTTTCTTAAGCTTACGCACAAGATAAGTATCGTAGAACTCTTTCAGTCTTTCCTGCTCTACTGTAATATCCTTACGCAAGTCTATTGCATAAGCATCACGCTGCGCAACAGTAAGAGCCGGTGTCTTTCCACTAAGCAGAGGGTCAACCTCTGTGCGTGGTCCCTGTTTTGTAGCACCTACTGCATAAGGCTCCTTAAGACGGAATTCAAGATTCTCACGACGCTGGTCGTTCATCGGCTTAACACCGAGCCATGTACATGTGTTTCCGCCCCAGCCGGTAAGTGTCCATGAAGCAGGAGCACCGTCTACAGTCACAGCTCCGCCGTCGAACAACATCCAGCGACGCATGTCGTCAAAGCGCTTACCCTCGTAAGCAAACTCTATCTGACGTTCGTATAGAATTGCAGACATACATGCAGCCTGATCTGTAAGAAGATTTGCCGGCAGGCCATAGTTGTTATCAGCCGTATAGCCTACACGTGCACGGATTTTCTGAAGCATGTCCACTGCAACATCCAAATGTCCTGCACCGCATGCTGCCTCTGCAAGGTTAAGCATAACCTCTGTATAACGTATCTCTATATAAGGAGCGGCATTACGCTTGAACGAACGACCTGTATTCTCAAATATATAGCACGGCGACTTATTTACGTCAGCATCGTCAGAACGTTTACGCACATAGAAGCCCTTACCGTTTGTAAAGAGGTTGTCAGCTCCGTAAGACTTACCCTCCACATTTCCGGCATCATCGGCATTCTCATACCACATATAGTTCCAGAGGATGTAGTCGCCACCCTTGTACGGGTTATAGTTCTGGTCGCTTGTAGGATCACCTTGGAACGCCCAGCGTACACCCGGGAAAGCAAACGTACGGTAGAAACGCGGATCACGGTCCATGAAAGGAAGCTCCGGATCATAAATCTTACCGGATTTCTCAAGTTTTGTGTAAGTTCCTGCTGATTCCGGAACCTTACCGTCTGACATTGGGAACAGGTCGACAAGCATTGCAGAAGGAATGACACCGCCACCTCCCATGGTATTAGACGGACGCACTGCATTCTCCCAGTTGTTGTTACGGCTGTAGTCAGGTGCACCGCCGTCAGCAACATTGTTGTTTATCTGAATGAACACCGCCTCAGGATTGCGCTCTGTGGTAGTAAACATATTAGCCCACGTAGAAGCGTTTGTCCCGGGATTGCCTTCACCATAAAGTCCGTGACCGCACTGTGCCATAACCGTCATGGACTGGTTGATATACTCATAAGCGTCTCTCCAGCGCTGCTCGTCGTTGGCACGGTTGAAAAGCGGGCTTGCCCAAAGCAGCATCATACGTCCCTTCACTGCCATCGCCGTTCCGGCTGTCACACGTCCGTAGTCCTCGGCCTTTGTCCATCCACCGTCAGAAGTATACGGCAGAAGCAATTCTACAGCCTTATCAAGGTCGTTACAGATAAATTCATAAGTAGCCTTTGAAGTAGAACGCGGTGTAAAAGACGAAGCCTCTATAGGAACAACCTTATCTATTACAGGCACACCGCCATACCACTTGAACATCAGATAATAGCACCATGCACGGAAGAAATAAACCTGTCCGAGATACTTGTCCTTAGTAGCCTGGTCAAGCGTACCTCCGGATATACCGGCTATTACATCGTTTATATTTCTGACACGTCCCCATACAGACTGCACTATATTGTTGGCCTGTCCCTGGAAATAATCAGGAACATTGCCAACTTCTGCCTGCATAGGATTCTGCGGATTTACAAAACATCCGAAACCACTGAACTCTTCTGTAGACTTGCTCTCGTCATCGCTCAGTCCGTTCTGTGGCTGCTTCCACAACTGACGTGAGTTAGGCGTAGGAAGACACCACTGATAAACATCGTTCACACGTCCGGCCACACCTTCTATATCGTTGTAGACCTCAGAGCCAACTTGCTCGAAATTCTGCTTTTCCTCAAGGAAAGAATCGCTACATGAGGTCATTGCCACAGCAGCAAGCATAGCCACACCGACAAACTTAATATTTCTATATTTCATTATTTCCACTTTTTAGAATGATACATTAACACCTACAGTCCATTTTCTCAATGCCGGATAGCTTCCGTATCCGCACATCGGATCTATATAGTTGTCAGGATAAGGATTGTAGAAGCTCAACAGATTCTGCCCTGTGACATTCAGACGTACAGACTCTATGCCTATAGGCTTCAGCCAATTCTTAGGAAGAGAGTAAGCCAATGTAAGACGGCTGAGCCTTACGCGCGTTCCGCTTATTCTCCAGAATGAGCTCTGAACAGAGTTCACATTAGAGTATTTCAAGTTCGGCAGATTACCATCCCTATTAGCTTTCATCAGCAAGTTACCGCTTGCATCATATATATCCTCGTATACGAACATGTTGTCCGGATTCCAGAAAGAAGGCATATTGGTGTACTCGATACTATTGCCGGGCTTCAGCGCTGCGCTCTCAACAAAACTGTAACCACCCCAGCTTGCACCAATCTGTGCAGTAAGGGCTACACCCTTCCACTCAGCACTGAGATTGGTCGTAAATCCGTAAGGATTGCTGCGGTTTGACAGACATACCTTATCTTCCGCTTCTGAAACGATACCGTTAGGACCTGCATATATACCGGTCTCTTTATCATAAGCACCACGGACATCCTTGTAAATAAGCATACCAGGACGGACTTCGTCTCGCGACATACCCATATATGATGTGATATTGTACTTGTCAAAATATTCATAGATTTCCTGGAAGCTGCGGAACATACCCATACATTCCATTCCCCATGAACCCATATCCGTACGATGACCGTAATGTATCTGGCGATAAACCTCACTGTTTGTATTCCAGTCCATCAGCAAAACTTTGTTATCATGATATCCGGTATTTATACCAACCTTATACTTAAAGTCCTTGCCAATCTTGTCACGCCATGTAAGGCTAAGCTCATAACCCCAGTTGTCCATCTTTCCGTAGTTGATAGGTGCTGAGATTGTACCCACGGTACCCGGTATCGATGCAGAGTTCTCCAACAACATCTCACGGTTCCACTCATAATAGGCATCGAAGTTTATTGCCAGACGGCTGTCAAGGATATTCATATCAAATCCCAAGTTGCCCTTATAGCTCTTATCCCAGTGGGCATCACGGTTCACACGTGAATTGTTCTTATTAAGAGTAATATGGCTTCCGGCATTATTACCGTTTCCTGTACCGAAGGGTGCGCCCTTGTCCTTATCCGTGGCATACGTCTGCATCCACATCCACGCAGTAGTATTGTCGCGTCCGGTAAGACCGAATGAACCGCGTAGTTTGAAGAAGTCTATTTTCGGCATGGCTTTCTTGAACCATTTTTCTTCAGAAACCACCCATCCCGCAGAGAATGAGGGGAAATAGCCCCAATAATTCTCCGGTGCGAACTTGGTAGAGGCATCCGAACGGAAAAGGAACTCAAAGAGATATTTATTTGCATACGAGTAGTTCACACGACCGATGTATGACAACATACCGGATTCAGCGCGTGTAAACGTAGTAGACATCTCAGAACCCTGTGCAACAGAGTTGGACTGTCCGGTGCTGAAACTGTAAGGATTGGTAACATAGCCGTAAAGATACTCACTTTCGGACTCGCCTTTTTCTATTGAGAAAAGACCAGAAACATGGTGTTCACCGAAATCACGTGCATAAGTCATGGTGAAGTTCATCTGATAATTGTCGCTACGCAACATGTTACGGCTCAGATATCCCGAACCGGAGCCACCATTCAGCACAACTGCACCACCGTTGGCAAGTACAAAATTACCGTCGGTCATAAGTGCATCATAATCTTCGCTTCCGGTAGGAGTATAAAGGTGATTGCCACTTCCGGCACGTTCCGTCATCTGATAAATCTTATAAGACGAACCATATTGGTTACCCTTGTCATTACCTATGCTCTTTGAATAAGAGAAACGCATCTTAAGACCTTTAAGGGGCTTGTACCATCCGAAATCATAGTCAAGGGCAGCATTGATTGTCATATTATTTGTCTGAGTCTTGCTGTAGTCACCTGAGTTCTGAAGAACATCAAAAGCATAATTCTGATCGCCGTTCTTCTGAGTGTTACTCGGACCGTATGCTGCTATCGGCAGACCGTTTACATATTCGGGAATATAGTAAGGACGGGTCAAAAGCAGATTATAGTCCTTCTGGTCATTGGTTCCGCCAACCTTCACATTCGGCTTGTTCTTCTTGCCATAGTCACCACTAACCTGCATCGAAGCCTTAAGCCACTTGCTTATCTTCAAGTCCACACCGGCACGATAGTTCCAGCGGTCATAGTCCATGACTCCAAGGTTACCTTCTTGTGTAAAATAGCCGATGTTTGCATAATAGTTAGCCTTTTCCGACGCTCCACTAAGATTTACACTGTGCTTCTGTGTGACACCGGTTTCCCAGTATTTGTCAAGCAGGTCATAGTTAAGACCTTTCATTGCCTCAAGCTCATCAGCCTGGAACAGGTCTGTCCTAAGGTTCAGGTTTGTCTGCAACGGGTCACCGGCAGCTATAGCATTGTACAGACGGCCATAGTTATAAGCACTGAGCATCTTGGGATGAGACACGGCATCGGTAATACCAAACTGTCCTGAATAAGAAATTTTCGGAGCACCAAGCTTACCTTTCTTCGTTGTAACGAGGATTACACCGTTGGCAGCACGTGCACCATAGACCGCTGCCGCTGCATCTTTCAGCACTGTAATGCTTTCAATGGTCGACGGGTCGAGGTTATTGAATGCCTCAGAGCCGGGATTTGTCTCAACATTGCCGGCTTTAAGAGAACTTGGATAAATGAATCCATCGATTACATAAAGAGGCTCTTCACTTTTGCCACCTACAGAACCAACCGAATTCGCATCACGGATACTTATTCGGGATGGTTCTCCCGGACGGTTGATTGTAGGCGAACTTACATTAAGTCCGTTTACAAGACCGCTCAAAGAACTTGCGACATCTCCTGAAGCAAGATCCTGTATCTCATCCACAGGAACAGTTGCGATAGCACCCGTAAGGTGTGCCTTCTTCTGGGTTCCATAACCTACCACAACGACCTCCTCAAGGTTCTGCGCATCTTCTTTCAGCTGCACGCGCCCACCAGGGGCTACAGTCTGCGAAAGATAACCAATATAAGAGATGACAACCTTTCCGCCTTTAGGTACCGAAATTGTATAATTGCCATCAAGGTCGGTGATGACACCTGAACCTGACTGTCCGGCAACAACAACTGAAGCACCGATAACAGGCTCACCTTTCTCGTCAACGACAGTTCCCTTTACTGTCTGGTTTTGTGCAAGAGCAGGCATGGCAAACAGCGCCATGAAACTGATGCATAAACTTATTATGACTTTTCTTTTCATAATGATATGATTCTTTAATATTAGATTATTCTTCTACTACCGCCGGCAACCAGCGCGGGTCGCCGGTTCTCTTCGCAGCCTGCTCGGAAGATGGATTCACCGTAAAGTCACCATTTGCCGGGTCTGCAAATCCTGGATTGCTTTTTATCGCCGTGGCTGACTGATCATAATTCTCCTCGTTGTCGTATGCATCCGTGGCAACATCCTGTAAATATGTGTTGTTTGCAAAAACATACGTCGGACTTTTGCTAAAGTTTCCACCAATGAATCGACGGGCAATCTCCTTTGCACACTCAACAAAAATACTGTTCGTCATCTCAAACACAGAACATGCCTGTCCACTGAAACCGGAATAGTTGCTCCATTGTCCGGTTTTAGCCACATTGTAGAACGTTGAGTTTGAATAAATAACATAATTCTTCTGATAACCAGCACGAGTGGAACGCCCTGAATTGCTATATTGCACAAAGTACTTTGAATTGGAAGCACCTGCCTGATAGAATGTTGAATTTTTAATGTTAAGCGTGTTGGCAAAACCATTCTTGAAATATATAATGGCATTCCCGGACACTCCGCTTTCCTGGGTTGTAGTCAGTCTTACCACCGTATTGTCTATAAGAACCGTCTCTACACAATACTTAATATTATTATCGTATATGAACTGTGCATTGACACCATCAAATTCGCAATTTGATATATACAGCGTTCCCATGATGTTATAGTAGTCTCCGGAACCAGTTGCCCCTTTCAGTCCCTCAACAGGATTCTTACTGAGACCTATTGCCGCATCTGCCGAAGCGCTACAGTTAACCTTAAGGTTTTTCATTGCCAGAGGAGCAGAAGTACGTATAGTACCTGCATCACCGTAAACTACGGTAGGCTTATTGAATTTATTTGTACAACGAAGCGTCACCTTGTTGCCACCAAAATCAAGAATACCCGAAACGGTGTACTCACCACCTGCCTCCAAGTCAATAGGCAACTCTTCCGTATTACCCTCAGGAAGAGGATTGTTTTGGAAGTATTCATATAAGTCTGTTCCAGACGGTATTGCGGCGAATGCCGGAACGAACGAGGAAAACGCAACCTCAGTGGCAGTCTCCGCATCCTTATTGTTAAGTGCGGTATTGCCGAGAGCCTTGATTGAGAACATATAATTGCTGTCATCTGCACGTGGCACCACAATTGAACATCCATCAACCAGTTTATTGTTCATTTCACCAATTACGACCGGAGCCTCCGGATTGGTGATATCATAAACAGAACACAAATAACCACTGGCTCCCTGCACTACAGGCCATGTAATCTTTGTCTGTGTTCCGTCTGGACTGGCCGTAACCGTTATGTCCTCAGAGTTGGGCGACAGAAGAGTTTCATTCCTTACTCCGGAGCTAAACGCTTCTCCGTCAAAAGGGTCGTTTGTGCACGATGCAAAAAACAACGCACATACCGCAACCATAAGACAAGAGTACCCCTTACCTCGCGGGAGAACATCTTTAATCTTGCAAATTAATGATTTTTTTCTCATAAATTATTATTTTTGGTTAAGTATTAAATTAAAAGTCTATAACAAATGTACATTAATATGACAAATAACGTATTAATCACGCAAATGTAATCAAAAAATAATAAAAAGACAAAAATGTTTTAAACTTTTTGTTAACTGCACATGGCGTTTTGAACAATTTTGAACAATAAAGGAAAGGAGATATTTGTGTTAGTTTATTTTAATTTATGTTTTTTTACATCTTGCAAAACTATCATCGCTTTACCAATTTTCCTTTCTTTTTGATTTTCCATAACCCCGAAATACTGCGATGTTCAGAAAAAAGAAGCTTGTTGGTGCTAAATAACGCCAAAATTCGTGTGCAGATATAATACACTTGATATCAATATGTTACGTGTAGAAGTGAGAAAATGTGCATCATTCGGGATAAGAAAGTTGCCTGATTACTACATGAAAGTTGCCTAATTACATTCCAAAAGCAGCCATTTTACCCTGCAAAATGCGGCATTTCAGCCCCTAAAGACACGTGCTTTACTCCCTTTTGGACGTGCTTTTAGCAAAAAACGCACGTTAGTTTATCACAAGACGCACGCCTTTTCATCAATTACGACCGCTCTTAACAACTTTTAAAACGTAGAACGAGACTTTCAGATGACGGTTTTGAAATGACAAAATGACACGAAAATCTAATTTAACGTGAATTCGATGAATTCAAAATAACACTATAAAAATAAAACAATTTTCGCTAATCACAAAGCTATCAGACAATTAAATTCATCGAATTCACGCTAATAATAAGGGTTAATAATAAGGGAAGAAACGGAGACTTATTTGCAAGATTAAGGATACCTTGTCGCCCGGCAAGAAGCTCTCTTTGCCGGCTGTGGCGGTTCTTGGTCTTATGCTTGCATCGTGTGCGCAAGATGGTTTCGACGAGGACGAGAAGTGGCAATCGAGTGTCATGAACTCTCAACTGGAAACTCCAAAGGTTGATGATATTAAGATTACAGCTTCTCCCGATGAGACAAAAACCATCATTTCATGGCCTGTTGTTCACGGCGCGGGCGGATACATCTGCTCATTATTGGATGTCTCCGACCCTGAAAATCCGGTTCCGGTAGACGGAATGAACGGCAAACTTGTGGACGGATGTTCAATAACCCTTACACGTGAGGAAGATGTGAAATATCGTTTCACTATAAAAACAGCCGGCAACGAAAAACTTAACAACACTGAGGCGGAAACAACATCGGTAAAAGATTTCTCTATATTCACGCCTACTTACAGAACCATACCTGAAGGAACGGATCTTTATCAGTGGTTCATGGACAACCCCGTTCCACAGGGAGATGAGGCTGACGCCATAAAGGCAGAGCTTTATGACGGCATGGGAATTGCCCCGGAAGAGATTACAAACCAAATGCTTAACTATGACCTTGTACCCGGCGGAGAATATACGCTGTCTCAAACAATGGATTTCCTTGGGGGAAAAGTAGTGTTACGCTCAAGCAAGAAAACAGAATTTTCAAAACTTAAACTTATCGGCGACGGCACAAGCTTTAAGACTTATACATCTTTTGGTTTGAAGTATCTTGACATTGACTGTTCTGATACATATAAACCGTTAGTGGAATTAAGTGCGACACCCGACGAAAGCATAAAAGGGGCAACCGGAAAAGGAGATTATTACAACATATTAGGCACAATAATGCTGAGCGGTTGTAATGTGAAAGGTGTTAACGGTAACCTCATTTTTGACGGCAATAAAAAATATTGTCTGCGAACACTGATTATTAATAACTGTAAAATCCAACTCACAAGCAATTCACTGACCAATATAAGCGGAAATGCCGTTATATATTTCGGTAAAGGCTATGCAAACGACTTAACAGTACAAAACTCTACATTCTGGAATACAGGCGAGACAGACGCAAAGTATTTTATAAAATATGATAATAGCGGCAGACCCGACCGTGCCGGTCATGAAAACGGTTCTGTAAGGCATAAAAACTGCACATTCTACAATGTCGCAAGATTGGGCGGCAACGGACAATGGGCTAATTATGACGGAATGGCAAACTGGCAAAATACATTTGAAATGACAAACTGTATCTTCGTTGACTGCGCCAAGGACATTGCACGCCGCTTCATAAAGAATTATAGCACAAAACCGACTTATCTGTTTGCCTACAACACATATCTTCAGGATATGGCGACAGGCACGTTTGACAGCAATGCAACGACGTACGACAGGAGCGGAAGTATTATCACAAGCATACCAGACTTTGCGGATCCTGTAAACGGCGACTTCACACTTACTTCATCTGAACAGGCAGAGAAGCGTACCGGTGATCCACGCTGGCTACCGTAAAGAAATTAAGAGTTAAAAATTAAGAGTTAAGAGGTTAATAATTGGGAATTAAGAGTTAAAAGTCAAGCATTGAGAACTAAGAATTAAGTATATAAGATATTTTGCTTATACATAATGGAAAATATCATTCTTCATTCTTTATTTTCTCTTTATTCCTTATTAAAAGAACAAAATATGAAAAGAAAATTTATAATCGGTTTATGTATGGGTGCAGCGGCATTGTTCGCCACCCCGGCTCTCGCACAAAGCCAGACAGTAAAGGGAACTGTCGTGGACGATAAGGGAGAGCCTGTCATCGGTGCTTCAGTTATTGTTGCCGGACAGCCCGGCTCGGGTGTAATAACCGACCTTGACGGAAACTATACTATCTCTGTTCCCAAAGGCAGCAAGGTGACAATCTCTTATATAGGCTATCTTTCACAAACTGTGGCTCCGGGCGGAAGGGTGCAACTGAAAGAAGACTCGCAAAACCTTGAAGAGGTTGTCGTTGTAGGATACGGAGTACAGAAGAAAGCCCACCTCACGGGCTCGGTATCGACAGTACCGGTGGATGAAATACAGGATCTTGCTTCAGCCGGACTGGCAAGTACACTCAGCGGACTTGTAAACGGTCTAAGCGTAAGCGGTGGCGACGGACGCCCAGGAGAAAATGCGAAAATGACCATCCGCGACACAAACTCATTAGGAGAAGTCGGTTCTACGGCACAGCAGCCTCTTTTCGTAATCGACGGATATATCTATCCCAACGATGTTAAAGTGGGTAACGTTTCACAGAACCTTGGTGCTGAGGCATTCAACAATCTTGACCCAAGCGAGGTAGAAAGCATCTCTGTATTGAAAGACGCTTCTGCTGCTGTTTATGGTGCACGTGCCGCAAACGGTGTAATCCTTGTTACAACAAAGAAAGGTAAGCTTGGTGCTCCACGAGTATCGTACAGTGGCACATTCGGTTTTACAGACGAAGTGGCACGTCCAAAAATGCTTAGCGCATACAACTATGGACGTCTTTACAACGCAGTTATAGCTGCCGACCCTACAAATACATCCCTGAACAAATCGCTCGAACTGTTCCAGGCAGATGAACTTGAAGCCATGAAGAGTCTTAACTACGACCTTCTGGATAAATATTGGGAAACAGGTACAACAATGAAACACAGTGTCAATGTGAGTGGTGCCACAGAGAATGCAGGGTATTTTGCCGGCATATCCTATTTTGAACAGGATGGTAACCTTGGAAGACTTGACTACGATCGTTGGAACTATCGTGCCGGTGTGGATGTTAAAATAAGCAAGTGGCTTAAAGCAAGCCTTACCGTCAGCGGAGACTATGGCAAGAAGAACACTCCGCTTGTAAAGGTTGGAGGTTCCGGTAACGAAAAAGATTACAACTTGTTGCTGACACGTCCGCAATACATGCCGGAAAGTGTGGGTGGCTATGACATTGCCGCTTACGGTCCAAGCAATTCTGAGAAGAACCAGAATCAGAATTACAACTTCAATGTTCTGCAAAACAACGGCGACTATAAGCGCAACATGAATTCAAACATGAACATCGGCGGAAACATTGAATATGATTTCGGTTGGAGTAAAGTGCTGAAAGGACTTAACCTGCGTTTTTCTTACTCTAAGAGTATAAACACAGACAAAGGTAATGAGTATGGCTCGGCATTTACCCTTTATAAAATGAACAGACGTTTCGGAAGCGGAAATCATCTTTATACTCCGGTGGGAGATGAAATGGCGGACGACTATATATACAAGGACAATTTCTCACCGATGACACTTAATAACGGTAACTATCTATATCGCAGCATGACGCGTACGGACAATTATCAGATAAACTTCACGGCCTCTTATGCACGCGACTTTGGCAAACATCATGTAAGCGCACTCTTCTCCATTGAGAAATCGGAGGCGGAAAGCGAGTATCTGGTAGGACAGCGCGAGGCTCCATACGAATTCACGACAGGTAACTCAAACTCGGCAACGGGTGAAATGACAACAACATTTACACGCGCCGAGTCGGGAACATTATCTTATATAGGACGCATCAACTATGCGTATGAAAACAAGTATCTGTTGGAGTTCCTGCTACGCTCGGACGCATCGACGAAGTTTGCACCGGAGAACTATTGGGGAACATTCCCGGCATTAAGTGCCGGTTGGGTCATATCGGAAGAGAATTGGTTCAAAGACAAAGTAAAATGGATCGACTTCCTGAAAGTCCGCGCATCATTCGGTCTTACAGGTCGTGACAACACCGCACCGTGGCAATGGATGCGTGTGTATGCCCTCGATGCCAACCGTGGTGTGGTATTCGGCGAAGGAACCGGAAACGACTCAAGCAACCGTATCACCATAAACAAGAACAATGCAGACGTCAACCGCGATGTACATTGGGACAAGTCATATAAGGCAAACTTCGGTATAGACATGAACGTGCTGGACAGCCGTCTCTCCATAGGTTTCGACGCCTATAGGGAGTGGAACCGCGAAATGCTTATGAACATCAATCAGTCAGTACCGTCTATTGTAGGAACACAATCGGCGGCAAAGAATCTTGGAGAGATGGATAACTGGGGTTATGAGCTTAGCCTTACATGGCGCGACAAGATTGGTAAAGATTTCAAATATCGTATCGGTCTGAATACAGGATACAGCGACAACCGTGTGCTCTTTATGGATTGGGAAACAGACTACATATATCGTCAGATAGCATATAAGGGACGCACCGACATCGGTGTTTGGGGTATGCAATGCATAGGTATGTTCCGTAGCTTCCAGGATATCGATGAATATTTTGACCGCTATATGGTAAAATCAGACGGTACATACGGCACATACATGGGACTTTCAAAAGATCAGGTTCGCCCCGGTATGCTCATGTACAAAGACGTCAGAGGCGCGTATAACAATGAGACCGGTAAATACGCCGGTCCGGACGGTATTGTAGACGAGAACAACGATCAGGTTTGTTTGTCTAACCGTAAGAACAATCCTTATGGATTTACAATAAACCTGGGTGCAGACTACAAAGGTTTCTCGCTGACGGCACAATTCAATGCCAACTGGGGCGGTTATACAATGCTTCCCGGTGCAGCTCTGAAGCCTACGGGAAGCCTTGAATACTGCAATATGCCTTCTTTCTGGAATCCTGACAACATGTTTGTATATCAGGATATTCTAGACGGTTCGGACAACATGATAATGAAAGAGAATCGCAACGGAAGTCTGCCCAACCTTGCTTATACAAGTGTGAACTCAGTTGCATCTTCATTCTGGAGAGTAAGCAGCACCAGAATTACACTTAACCGTTTGACGATTGCATATACAATACCAACAAATATAGTGAAGACCATTGGTCTTTCGAGTGCAAGAGTAAATGTAACAGGACAGAATCTGATTAACTTCTACAATCCTTATCCGGACAATTTCATGAACCCGATGGCAGGTTCGTACGGCAGTTATCCGAACTTAAGAAAATTCACCGTAGGTGTAAATCTTTCGTTCTAAAAAAGAATATAGAATATTAAAAGACCTATTAAAAATGAAGAAAAATAATATAAAGATATTTTGTATAGCCTTAGCGTCAGTCATGTCTTTGACTTCGTGCAGCGACTCTTTCCTTGAGGATAAGAAGAATAATGACAATGTAGGCACAGAAATATACGAATTTACAAGCGGATGTAACGGTCGTCTCAATGATCTTTACAGCTGGTGCCTGCCCGCAATAAACGGTCAGTCATCCAAATATTCTTCAGACGGAAGTGCCGATATATGCGGAAAATCAACAGAGGAATACAGTGGGTTCAGCGATTTTGTAAATCCGCAAATAGAACTGTCTTCAATGAGCACCACCAACAGTGTGCCCGATTATTTCATGAATAATTCCGGCAATATACAGGAAGCCGTTTACGGTCGTATACGTAACATCAACGATTTTATCGGTTATGTTGAAGCTGGACCTATAAGTCAGGAGGACAAAGATGTGTATCTCGGTCAGGCTTATTTCCTGCGTGCATGGTGTTACTACAATCTCCTTAAATGGTATGGTGGAGTTCCTATAGTGACAGAAGTATTGGAAGCATCTGAAACATCATTAAAGCCACGTTCATCTGCAAAAGCATGTGTAACGTTTATTCTTGACGACTTGCAGAAATCGGCAACCATGCTGGCAGCAAAGACAAAGAACGGAGGTTGGAAAGGTTCAGACTACGGTCGTGTCACAACCGGCACGGCACTTGCACTTAAAGGTCGTGTGCTGCTGTTGTGGGCAAGTCCGCTGTTCAACCGTGCCAATGACATGCAACGCTGGACAAACGCGTATGAGGCAATGCAAAAAGACCTTGCAGACATAAACGCATGCGGATATGGTCTGTACAACGAAAGCGGCAATATAAACGGTTCTGCCTTTGCTAATATGTTCCTGCAAAGCAAGCAAAATCCGGAAGCCGTATTTGTTACATTATATAATAATGTGCAGGGCGACGGTCTTGACAATCAAAAGAACAACCGTTGGGAACGAGACATCAGACCTGCCAATACAGGCGGAGGAGGCAAAAATGCTTCGGCAATGCTCGTGGACATGTTCCCTATGGCTGACGGGAAAATACCGGCAACGGTCGGCACATATACAAAACTTGAAACATCATCGATTACGTATGAGAATGCTTATCCGTTCATGAATCGCGACCCGCGCTTTTATCGTACATTTGCACTTCCCGGTTTTCGTTGGACTTATAATGGAAATGCGAGTGAGAAAGACAAGAACAATCCCGCCGACGGCAAGAATTATGTTCTGTGGAACTATGTATGGTATAAGAATGCCAATGATATGGGCAATGCTGAAAGCGGAAGTTCGTATGCAGCCGACAACCTTGGCAACAGCAAGGTTGGTGTATATGTACGTAAAAAATCGGATGATGCAGATATTAACGGTTCACCGCTATACAACTATGTGGCAAATGATACAAAAGGGGCTGCTCCGTTCTATTCTGCGGCTCCGCTCATTGAACTACGCTATGCCGAGGTACTTCTGAACCTTGCCGAAGTGGCTTGTGGTGCAGAACACATGGACGTGGCTGTCGGTTATTTGCAGAAAATACGTGAACGTGCCGGATATACAGCAGAAAACAACTATGGATTGCAAAGCAACCTTGCATCAGACCAGGCTGCATGCATGTCTGCTATTCTATATGAACGCCAGATAGAATTTGCCTATGAGGGCAAGCGCTTTGATGACCTTCGCCGTTGGATGTTGTTCGACGGTGGTACGGAAAGAGTTGCCGGGGCGCCTAATACATGGACTCTTACCGGTTGGGGAGGCAATACATGTACATGGCTCGGTTTCAAACCGTTGAACGGGCAGCGCCGTGAAAATATGGAGTTCCGCACGGCAGACAAGTTTGGAACAGCCGATCCCGAGTATGGCAAGGACCCTCTTATAAAAGCTGGAGTAGAGAGATACAAAGGTGTTGATTTCCGTCTGGAACTTACAAGCCAACTAACAGACCTTAAAACATGGTATAAGAATAATCTTGTACGTAAGATGAAAAAAGGTGATGGTCGTGATGCAAATCACACAGATCTTTATATGAACTTCCGTGCACGTTATTATTTCCTTGGTCTTTGTTCCGGTGCCATGAATGCAACAAAAGGCATACAGCAGACAATTGGTTGGGAAGATTACAACAACGGTGGTGCCAACGGCACATTCGACCCGTTGGCTGAAAATTCTGAGGCTGAATAAACAAAAGGTTTCATTAAGGGTTTAATACATTCTTGACAAAGGGAGACGTCCGAAAAGGATGTCTCCTTTTTACTTTAAAAGTATTAATATTATCTTTATCTATAAATGGGTATGCACTTATAAAACAAATATATTATCTTTGCACGAAGATAAGCTGAGCCTCATCTATTAGCAAGTCTGACTACATTAGGCTTGTATTACCTTTGCAGAAGCATAAAAGGATATTACATTCTTATATCTCCTACGTCTTAAACAAAAAATACATATAAAAGATGAAAAACAAGTTTTTAATTATTGCAACAATACTTCTTTTGTCTTTCCTGCATACTTATGCCGGAAAGAAGCCAAAGGAGGTTTACATCCCTATGGACTATTCTACATGCGGATACCACGCTTCTGAAAAAGGGATACCGAATGTAAGGAATGTGGTTTTTGTAGGTAATACAAAAGGGGACAGTCACGAGAGGATACAGAAAGCCATAGACTATGTGGCATCACTGAAAATAGGGAAAGACGGTTTCCGAGGTGCCATATTATTGGACGAAGGCACCTATTATATCGACAGCCCTCTTAGAATAAGTGCATCAGGTATTGTCATAAGGGGAAAAGACAAAAACAGGACCGTAATTGTAAAGCGGGGCGTTGATCGTGGCGCGCTGCTATATATCGAAGGGTGTAAAGACTTTGTAAAGGGGGATACCGTAAGAATAAGCAGATATACGAAAGCAGGAAGCACGGAACTGATGCTTGACGGCAATCTTGTAGCTGCGGATAAAAGAATAATGATTGTGCGCCCATGCACGAAAGAGTGGATTGAATCATTAGGCATGAACGATTTCGGAGGCGGACTTGACTATACCGGTTGGAAAGCCACGGACATTGACATAACATGGATGCGCGAAGTAAAGGCTATAAACGGCAGCAGCATAACAATAGACTCACCGATAACAAGCACACTCGATCCTAAATACGGCGGAGGATTTGTAGTTACCGGATATAACAGGGGAGAAATAACGGAATGCGGAATAGAAAATCTTACACTGATGTCCGAACACAACACGTGGAACCCCAAAGACGAAGATCATTGTTGGGATGCCGTATGGATGGACAATGCGAGCGACTGCTGGATAAGAAGGATTAACTTCAGACATTTTGCCGGAAGTGCGGTGAACCTTCAAAAGAACACAAGACGCGTGACCGTTGAAGACTGCATTGCAAGCGAACCTGTGTCGGAAACAGGAGGTTGGAGACGTTGCGTGTTCCTGACACGAGGACAACAGACACTTGTACTGCGTTGCGTATCCCGCTACGGACTGCACGACTTTGCAGCAGGTTTCTGCGCTGCCGGTCCTAATGCCTTTGTGCAGTGCGAAGGAGAAGAATCGTTAGGATTCAGCGGAAGTATCGGTTCATGGGCTGCAGGACTGTTGTTCGACATTGTGAATATAGACGGCAATGACATACGTTTTGAAAACCTTGAACAATTCCAATTCGGAACGGGTTGGAACACAGGCAACAGCATGATGTGGCAGTGTACGGGATCAACTCTGTGGTGCTATTCTCCGGACAAAGACAACAGAAACAGTGCAAACGGATGCTGGGGTACGCTTACAGGTAACGGAGAATGGACAAGCAGCAACAACCACGTAAAACCGCGCAGTTTGTTCTATGCACAGCTTGAAAAAAGAATGAGCGGACAAAACATCAACGGATATATACTGCCAAGAAGTACCGATGCATCAAGTAGTCCGGAAATAGCAGCCGCACAACTTATGGCACAGGAATCGCTGACAACACCGAGACTGACGCTTGAAATGTGGATGGACTCTATCCCCTACTCCGCCGATGTTGCATCGAACGGATTGAAAGACATAGACAATATAAAATACTGCAAAAGTGGAAATGACACTCATGATGTCGTGGTATACGGCATAACGGACGGGCATATAACAGCCGGAGGCAACCTAATTATCGGTAACAGATACGCCATACCATGGTGGTCAGGACGTGTAAAAGACAACTTTGCAGAGAATGGAGCGAAGCCGGCTATAACCCGCTTTGTACCGGGAAGAGAAGGAACCGGATGGACGGACCGCATTGACTCTGTAGTAAACTATCTTGACAAGCACAATTACTGTATATTGGACCACCATTACGGACTTTGGTATGACCTGCGCCGCACTGATCATGAACGTGTGCGTCGCGCCGACGGCGACGTGTGGGCACCGTTCTACGAGTTGCCTTTCACACGCACTGGAAAAGGTACGGCATGGGACGGACTGAGTCTTTATGACTTGAAAAAGCCCAACAAATGGTATTGGATGCGCCTCAACGAATATGCGAAAAAAGGCGCTCCCTACGGACAGTTACTTTTCAATCAGCACTATTTTCAGCATAACATACTTGAAGCAGGCGCACACTGGGTGGACAGTCCGTGGCGCCCGGTAAACAATATTAACGGAACAGATTTTCCTGAACCGGTTCCGTTTACAGGGGACAAGCGTGTTTTCATGGCAGAACAATTCTATGATCTGAACAATGCCAAACTGAAAGAACTGCACAGGCAGTATATAAGACAATGTCTTGAAAACACAAAAGACAACGGCAACGTGATACAGCTTATAAGTGACGAATATACAGGACCGTTACATTTTGTGCGTTTCTGGCTTCAGACCATAAAAGAATGGGAGAAGGAAACAGGCAACAACACACTTGTTGCGCTCAGTTGTACAAAAGATGCTCAGGATGCAGTACTTGCAGATCCGGCGCTTTCGGAAGTGGTTGACATAATCGACATACGCTACTGGCACTACAACACAGACGGGCTTTGGGCGCCGCCTGCCGGAAAGAACATGGCTCCCCGTCAGTTCATGAGAAAGATGAAAGTAGGAAAAACCGGTTTTGCAGAAGCTTACAAGGCTGTAAGCGAATATCGCACAAAATATCCGGAAAAGGCCGTTACATTCTTCTCGCAGCAATATCCTCAATATGGCTGGGCTATACTTATGGGTGGCGGTTCGTGCCCCAACATACCGGTACATAACAATAAATTCCTCAAAGACGCAGCAAGAATGCAACCACAAACAGAAAACAACGCAACTGCAAATTATATTGTATCAGGAAAATCCGATGTAGGCTACATCATATATGCCTTAAACGACAAGGATATAAAACTGAACGTTGAGCCGGGAAAGTATAGAATCAACAGTATAAACGGCAAAACCGGAGACATAAAAACACTCAACAAAAGTTACAGGACAAGCGGAATTTGCGAGATAAAAAACAGCAAAGATAACAGTATATACTGGTTAGAACGTTTCTGATAACCTTTGGAAAATATTGATAACAGGTATTGAAAATCACATTCAATACCTGTTTTTTTTATTTTAAGACTGATTTTTCCCATTTTCTTAGTCCTTTCATTCATATCTTTGCAGCCGAAGAACTTAAAAAACCTATGATTAACTTTACCGAACTTTACGACAAACAAATTGACAACCTGTTTGCATTCGGCACAAAATTTACGTCCGATCGTGAAATGATAAAGGACTGCATACAGGATGTATTTGTTAAGTTGTATACAAAAAAAGATGAATTGGATTCAATCGGGAATATAGAATCTTATCTTTATGTATCGTTGAAAAACAGAATCAACGATGAATTTCGTCGTAACACCCACCTCTGTGACGAAGATGTAAACGAAAATCTCATGAAATCCATTTGTGACAGTTCTGAAACTTTATCTTTCGAAAAGAAAGAAGAAGAACAAAACAGAAATACCAAACTCGTTGGATTTATAAAAAGCCTGTCGCCAAGACAGCGCCAGATAATAAACCTATACTATCTGGAGCAGCGCAAATATGATGATATCTGTCAGATTATGGGAATAAACTATCAGTCTGTAAGAAACCTTATGCACAGAAGTATAATACGTTTGCGTACAATGGCAGCAAACAACGGGGCTATATAAGAGTACAAAAAATAAACAATGCCGTCTTTAAGATAAAACGATACCAAAAGATGGCACGTCGAAACCATATAAAGAAACTGACAAGAAAACTGCTGAAAAAAGATATTGCAAAAATTGCAGTCCTTTCAGATATAGAAAAAGAAGAACTTAAGATGCGCATATTATTTGCAATAAAGCAGCAAAACATATCATAAAGATATTTTTTTAGTTTGTTTTTAGGATAACTAATAGCCCCGAACGCTTATAAATTAGCGCCCGGGGCTATTACTTTACAGTAGACAAGTCTATATTACATAAGACTTGTCTTTCCTTTTAATGTATCATGGTTATTTTTCAAGTCAGTCCAATCAATCTTTTCCTTTGTACTGATACCGTTGATATACTTCTCGATGTTAGTATATCCGTCACCTGTACAATCCTTATTGGCATCAGACGGATCGTTAGGATTAAGACCGTTGGCGATCTCCCATTCATCCGGCATACCGTCACCATCCGTGTCCTTATATGGCTTACCCTTATATTCAGGCCAACCGCCCATCTGTGCCGGATCGGTTATTATACCATCTTTATAAGAGTCCTTGCCCAAACGGCGATATTTGAATGTGCCATCCTCAGCCTGTGACTTCGGGCTGAGTCCCCAAAGATCCCCATACGGATTTTTCTTTGGAAGTTTTTTCACATAATAAGCCTTTCCTGTACGTACCTCATCAACAATACGCTGGTCAACTATATCACGTGTAGGAAGCATGGCACCTACGTTATCAAGCACATAGTCAAATGTCTTATCAGAAGGAATAATTGTAAGCGGAGCCATTTCAAACGGCTCGTTAGAACGCATCAGTGCCAATTCGTCCGCACCAAGTTCACCGTCCTTGTCTGCCGTCTGGATACCACCTGCCCAGTTGTCTTTGGTAATCGCATCATATCCTTCAACGATATTACCGGTAGCATATACACGTCCGAACTGCTTGTACGGGAAAAGTTTCTCGCTGCGGCTTTCAGACTTTACTATTCTCCAGCCCACGTTACTGTTTTTCGGAGTAAGAGGTCCAGGTTTGTAATAGTTGTTGATAAAGTTGCTCATAGTAGAGTATTCTCCTCCATCTGCAGTACGGTGTACCCAGTTGTAGATTACGTTGTTCACAAAGTTGAACACGCCGCCCCAACCTATCGACGGATTACGTCCGGTGTTGTCAGCCCAAAGGTTGCGCATGAAAGTAGTGTTCTCACCGCCGATTGTACTGCCGAAAGCATGGTTGTAAGTATCAAGAGCCTTTGCGGAAATCGTGTTCTGAATAGTAACGTTTACTGTCGGCACCTTGCGTTTCGGCTTTCCGTCGTGCATGTCGAACATGTGACGATAAAATGAAATGTTCTCATCAAGTCCCCATTCGCACGAGCAATGGTCTATCATGATGTTACCAACAGGGTTACCTCCGAAAGAATCCTCACGATTCCACACGTTGGTATTACCACGACGGAAACGCATGTGACGTACAATGACATCGTGAGTATCTACCTGGAACGACTCGCCCGAGATGCACACACCGTCGCCGGGAGCCGTCTGACCGGCAATCGTTACATACGGAGCACGGAGTATTACAGGCGTCTTAAGCATTATGACACCGCTTACGTTGAACACGATTATACGCGCACCACCCTGCTCGCACGCCCAGCGGAACGAGCCGGGACCGTCGTCATTGAGGTTTGTAACAGTAAGCACCTTACCGCCACGACCACCGAAAGTATACATACCGCCACCCTCAGCACCGGGGAATGCCGGTATCTTTGCCTGTTTCAGGTCATAAGGACGCGAAGCCCATGGAACATACGGACGTCCTTCCATTGCCTCTTTCTTAACAATAGGGAATGCTACTGCCCATGCCGAGTCCGAATGTTGTGTCCATTCCTTGTTCTGAGCAGCATACTTGGCTTTAGCCTCATCGGTAATCTGAGGATACTGCGCCAAAGCGGCATTGGTTCCTGTAGCAAGCGCCAAAGCCGCAAACAATAATGATTTTGTGTTCATAATATATTTAGTATAAAAATTACATTAATCAACTTAAAGACTATTCAAAAGCACTTTTGTACCTAAGAAACATGTCTTATTTAAGCCATTCCACCTTTATCACCGTATATATTAGTCCGATCAAGACACCGGACAACATATAGCGATGATAAGATGATACCGTCATTGCCTGCTTAAATCACCCACAATGAAAGTATTTTTTCACCAGTTTCAGCATAGCAGGCTCATTGCCGTCTATGTCACGCCTCAGGTTTGCGTCGGCATATCCACACAGACTGTTTATCATACCGTCTATCATTGAAGGACTGAACACCCCGTATTGCTCATATACATGTCTCTGTCTTTCAAGACATCCGGCAGAAGCCTCGCAACTGTCGGGCAACTGTTCGAGCATGAGAAGCCTGTCCTTATTCTCATCGCTATGGATATTCACATCCACATAAGTCTTCTCAGCCAGTTCCAACGCATCCTCGCTCTCAATACCGTGACGGCATGCCACAGCAAGACCGGCAAGAAGCAAATATAAATCAGCCGAACCGTCTGACGAACGCATCTCCACCGTCTGCTTTTGGGTGGTGTCATATCTCTCTTCATGTTCCATGGGATTTGCAGCAGCACACATATCAACTCCCGTCACCCAGCCTAACGGAACACGCACAAGAACAGAGCGGTTGCGGTCGCCCCAGCAGATATTTGTAGGAGCCTCCTGATGAGGAACAAGACGGAAATAAGACATCGGATTGGTGTTGCCGAATGCCGTTATCGACGGTGCAAGCCTCATCATCCCTGCTATTGCCTTACGCGCCACGGATGAAAGCACTCCGCCGTCAAGCATCATACTGCGCCCGTCTTTCATCAGCCTCATGTGTATATGCAGTCCGGAACCGGCTTTCCCTGCCGTTATTTTAGGCGCAAATGTCACGTCATATCCGCTCCTGTACGCAAGATTGCGTATTATCCACTTCGCCACCATCAGCTGGTCGGCAGCTTCCTCGGCATATACAGGCAGGAATTCTATCTCGTTCTGTTCATAAACCATACCTCCGAGCGTAAAGTTTCCGACCTCCGAATGCCCGTACTTGATACGCCCTCCCGCCTGTGCAATATAAGCCATGCACTTTGTTCTGAAGTCATTGAACTTGGCATATGGTGCAGATTCATGATACCCTTTCTGGTCTGTGGCAGGGAACATGCCGTCGTCCGGTGCTATGACATAATACTCAAGCTCGCCCATTGCCTGAAATTCCATTCCCGTAACCTCACGAAACACACGGCAAGCCTTCTTCAATGTATATTCAGGAGAACTCTCCAAAAAATCTCCGTCCTTATTGAAGAAAGAGCACAACATTGACAATGTGGGTATTTCGGCAAACGGATCGAGGAATGCCGTGCGGAACTTAGGTATCACATACAGGTCGCTGCTGTCAGCTTCTATAAAACGGAAAAGACTTGAGCCGTCAACTCTCTCACCACAGGTAAGTATTGAATTAAGATGCTCAAGGTCGTTTATAACAAAATTCAATGTCTTCAGACGCCCGTCTCCGGCAGGATACATAAAATTCACCATGCGTATTCCGTTCTCGCTGACATATCGTATTATGTCTTCTTTTGTAAACTCGCTACAAGGCTTACCGACAAACGCTACCAGACCGTTAGGATTAAGATGTGTTTCTCTATTCATGGCATTGATATGATTTAAGGTTTACATTACTACCTACAAATATAATGCTTTTGTTTTTACTTAAGAAAGGATTTCAATAAAAAGTGTCTTTTGTCTGTCATACGGCGGCACCAACATAACGGTCATACACGCCCCGACAACCGTACAGAAAAGTTCCGTCTAACAGAACAAAAACACTATGCCGAAAACAGACATGAAAGCCCCCGTTTTCCAATATGCCGTCTTTTGCACTCTAAAAGGTGCCCTTTCAGCATGCAAAAGACCGCCTTTTAGAAGCTAAAAGACGGTCTTTTACAACCATACTGATTATCAACAAGTTACAGATTGTTTATTTATGACATGCAACAAGCCTTGTCATTGCTTCACTGACTGTCATTTTCATGTGCCAAAACAGCTATGCCGTGACATGTCATACATCATACATGTTATTTCGACTCCTCGCCAAGATTTTCATAAGTGTTCGTATCTTTCAACTTCGGAGCACTCTGTTTTACGGCGTTCTTGTCATAATATTCTTTCGACAATTCAAGATATTTCGGAAAGAGAGTTTTCACTATCTCACATTCGTCGCCCTCGGTCACGGGCGTGCGTCCCTTGTTGCTGCGCTTAACAAAGTCCAGTTCCCAGTCACCCAGACTGCTGTAGAAGTCATTGGCACGAAACGCCTCTCTGCCGTAAGTCAGCTTGAGGTTGTCCTCATCGTAAGTGGTACCCTCGTCAAGATGCTTCCGGAGCATGTCATAAAACTTCTGCCAGCGCACACAGTAGAAATTCTTTATCAGTCCGGACCACTCTCGCCATGAATAATCGAATATTCTCGGGTCGCCGTCTGCACCCCATATCGTCACCAACGAGGTGGCATCGCGTTCCATCAGGTCTTTCTCCTCCTCAGTCTTACCCCATTTTCTGGCATCGGCAATCCAGCGGTCAAAACTGTATTCCGGGCGCGTACGCAACATCATGTCCAAATCTTCAAGCATCTCGATGAAACGTCCCGAATGTATTTCAAAGCCCTCACGGTCTCCACTCTTGAAACAGTCGGCAGCCCTGCGGTGTATCACCTGTCCGAGGTTGGTCATTATCTGTCGCTGCAAGTCTACTATGTCAAAACGGTAAGGCTTTGAATGCGACATCTTGTCCATGTCTTTCAGCATCAGTTCCTGAGCACGGATAAGCAACTTTGGATTGTAAGATATCTTAAAACCATGGTTGGGACCCGACTTTTTGGGATACAAAGCGGGACGTGCCGCAACAATAGAGCTGCGCTCGGTGCCGTTAGTTCCTTTGCGGTAAGGTCCGTCAAGAAGCATCAACCACGCTTTCCGGGCAGAAGGAGATACAACTCCGTAACGTCGGGTGGCATAGTCGCCAAGCCATTGGTCGAGTTTTATGCTGTCCTGATGACACGGAGCCTCGAACGCCAGTTCGTAATAAACAGGGTTCTGCTCTATAGCTTCGGGAAACATTCCGCTTCCGCATACCGCCGGATTAATGCGCTCTGCACGTTTGAACAGGTTTGAAGACAACAGTCTCAGGTCACCGTGCATATTGATACGCCCACCGAAGTTATGAAGCGTTCCCACCACAAACGGGTATCCCCAAAACGACTCTCGCGATGAACCGTGAGTCTTAAGGTCGAGTATAAGCAGTTTATCCTTGGGCACAGCCTTCACTATCGGCTCTCTGATACTCCACGACTGCATCACCCATGTGCCCTGAGGGTCGAACTTTTGAAACAGCTCGTGTATTTTCATACCTACGTTTCCAAGATACTCCGGAGTATCTACCGGCGGACGTCCCTCATGAAACGGGTCGGCGGCATAGAATCCATGAGTGCCGAAAAGACGCTTCTCTTCTTGCAGAAAAGCCATACCGAAATCCTCAAAGAGAGGGTCGAGAGGATCGAGCTGAGCTGCTCCCTTGAAACCGCACCAGCCTCCCTTCTGCTTGATATTGGCTTTTGGAAACTTCTTTTTCATCTCACGCGGCACATATCCCGAGAAACCTTGCTGTATGGGATGCATGCCCAACTCAAGTTCGCGGCCGAGTATCCTGCGTCCCAATGCCAAGTGACCTTCTATAACCGACTTTGGAAGAGGACCTCCATAGCTCTGGATGTTCTGCATCCACTGCCATGCCGCATGTCCAGGACCTGCAAGAAAACTGCGTGCCTCGGTGTCGCTGAAACCGTATTTCAGCAGTGTATTGTACCATATAGCATCAAGCCCAACAGTAAAAAGAGGCATATTCACCGAGTTCATCGCCATGTAGTCAATCTCACGTTGCCAACGCTCCCAGTCCCAATAGGCAGCGGTATAGCTCACGGTGCAGTAGTTCATGTATACACGGTATTTACCGTTGATTTTGCGACGCTCCCTGTTTTTCGGCTGCGGCAACTGCTCGGGAAGATTCAACTGGTTGCCGAACCATGACACATGGGCGTTGCATGTATACTTAAGATACCAGTTGTATGCTGTCGCCAGAGCCACGGGGGTGCTTCCGCGCAATACAATCTTTTTGCCGTTGCCATCCACTTCAAACACATCCGAGTTTGTTTCACCCTCTATTATCTCAAGTTTGAACTGCCGGCTGTATCCCGGTGTCACTCTTTCTATAAGGTCCAAAACTGCCTTTATACTCTTGTCCGGCTTTGCCTCAGCCGTAAACAGCCAGAAAACGGCTGCCAATAATAATAATGTTCTTATATTCATTTTACTTTGTATTTTAATTTTTTACCAATCATCGGTTCTGAAAGAAGAGGCGGGAAGTCCTACCGAATTGGCATCCTCTTATACCATAACCTATTATAGCGCTAAGCATGCCATTGTACAATATGGAAGGTTTGACTATGTTCTCCATATCGGCATAAGGCTCAAGACTCTCTTTGATCATCCATGACTCCACACGCGAACCGCCACAACTCGAATTGATGATGCCTACCGGCACATCAAGCACCTGATTGAGCTTGCGGGCAAAAAAATATGCCGCTGCCGAAAACCCGGGCACCGTTTCCGACGATGCCTTCAGCCAGCCGCCGTCACAGTCATCGAGAGGGGTGCTGCTCTGCCTGACCTTTTCGCTAAACATCCTTATATTTTCATTGTCGCCGGTCATTATCGCATCAAGGTTACCATATATACCTTCTCCATACCGTCCGCCAACAAACATCGCCATATTCGACTGTCCGCCACACAGCCACACCTCGCCTATCATCACATCGCTGATAGTAAGTTCGTCGCCGTCGGACAGCATTATAATATATGGTCCGCCATGAACGGGAGTAGAGATATCAGTTTCCCATCTGCCGTCACCGTCGGTCTTTACCTTATATTCTTTGTTGTTCCACGATGTTTTTATATTCACCGTGCAATTGCTCCTGTCGCTTTTGCCCCGGCATAGACTTGTGTTAAACTTATGTTAATATGAGGAAAACGGTTGGATTGTAACATAGAAAGCAAAAGGAACGACAAATCGAAGTTTTTGTATTTGAATTCGTTGCTAAATCCCCATGTAAAGTCGGGATAAGGATTGCCCAACGGCACACGATCGTTATCGTCTATGATACCGTTATTATCGGCATCGAGCACTCTTATACCGCCGGGACGGTCGGATGTATGATGCGGATTGGCGTCGATCTCTTCCTGATTTTTCCAAACTCCGATGGATTTAAAACCGTAGAACTGTATCAGAGGATCACCGACACGTGCTATATAGTACTCCTTGTAGCTTCCGAGCGTAATCTGTTCTTTCGGACCTCCCAAGTCAAGAAGTTTGTTGCGGTTAAGAGAGAAATTCGCAGATGAGGTCCATCTGAACTGTTTTGTCTTTATATTAAAGGTATTCAATTCTATTTCTATACCGCGGTTTCTAAGCTTTCCTTCGTTTGTCCATGCTTTGTTGTAACCTGATACGCTGTTTATGCTCTTTTGATATAAAAGACTCTTTGTCTGAGAATTATAGAAATCGAACGAGAGATTTATGCGGTTCTTGATTATAGAAAGGTCGAAACCGATATTGAACTCGCCTGTCTGTTCCCATTGCAGCAATCTGTTACCAAGCGATGTGGAGTTGTTGGCAAAGCCGTTGACCACTGTTCCGTTTCCGGAACCGAGCACGTATGGCGCCGAATTAAGCAAGTCGGTGTTCGCATAGTTTGATATTGAATTTGTTCCGGTAAGTCCATAGCTTACTCTTAACTTGAACTGGTCGAGCCATTTTACCTTTCCTTTGATGAACGGTTCTTCCGATATGCGCCAGCCGGCAGCTATCGACGGGAACCAACCCCAGCGTTTGTCTTGTCCAAACTTAGAACTGCCGTCGGCACGAAGCGTTCCTGACAGGAGATAACGTTCAAGAAGCGAGAAGTTCAGACGACCATAGAATGAAGCCATGGCGTCATCACTCTTCCACGTTCCCGTTCTCAATGCGCTTCCTTCATACTGGTCTATACGACCTGCTGCACTTAATGAGTGTATGAAGTCTGTGGCAAAATCGAAACCAAGGATGCCCGCCTTTGTAGTTGTATTCTGATATATAGACGAACCAAGCAGTGCATTGAGCGTAAAGATGTCATCATAGCGGTAATCATAGGTAAACGTATTCTCCGATGAAAGACGCACCGTCTTGCTGTTTGAATAATATGCACGGCTCGGATCTGAGTCTGACCGGGCACCCTCATTGCGGTATTGTGTCGACTCCTGATAGTTATAGTTGAAGCTGTTGGCTGTTCTGAACTTGAGATTTTTCATCAGCAATATCTCCATATATGCTTGCAGCTGCATACGGTACTGATCTATTGGCTGCGAAGTGTTATCCAGTGTACATAGAGGGTTGCTGTTGTTCGAGTTCCAGGGAGTAGCCTTTACGGTCACCTCCTCGCCTGTCTCGGGATTGATACCCGTATATGTGCAGTTGCTGAAATGTGCACCTTTGGCATATTCACCTATTTCGCGCCCTGTTATCGCTGCCGTATACTCATCATGCTTCGCGGGGAGCCACGACGGCTGGCGTACAAAACCCATGAAGTTAGTTCCGGGACGTTCAGATTTTGTATAACTTGGGGCAATGTTGACGCCGAGCTTTATATTCTTCGTAAGATCAGCATCAATACGTGCCCTTACATTAAAGCGCTTATAATAATTCTTCTTAAGAATACCCATATCATGGTTATACGCACCCGATACGTAATATTTCATTCTATTGTTACCGCCACTTACAGACAGATCTCCCTGTATATAATAAGGATTGTCCTGTATGGCCTCTTTCTGCCAGTCGGTCTCTCTGTTCTGTGCAAGTATGTACTGTGCGATGTCTGCGGTTCCTAATGTTTGTCCCGTTAGTGCGTAATCTTGAAGACGGCGGTTAATATACTGCGTTGTGTTCATCATATCATAATACTTATAAACACTACGTGTACCGAATTTTGTCTTGAATGAGAACTGTGGTTTGTTGGCTTCGCCGCTTTTTGTCGTTATCAGTATAACGCCGTTGGCAGCACGCGAACCGTAGATGGCAGATGCGGCAGCATCTTTAAGTATCTCTACATTCTTGACATCTCCGGGGTTTATGGCATCGATACCGTCTTCGTAAGGATATCCGTCGACAACAATAAGCGGCTGGCTGCTGGCGCTGAATGATGATGTACCGCGCACAATGATATCGGGATCGGCACCCAATTCAGATGTAAGATTAAGTACTTGCAGACCTGCCGCCTTTCCCTGCAGTGCCTCGTCAAGGCGAGCAGTAGTAAGGTCTTCAAGGTCATCGGTCTTAACCTTTGCTATACTGCCTGTAAGATGAGACTTGCGTTGTACTCCGTAACCGATTGCCACAACCTCGTCAAGATGTTGCGATGTCTCCTTCATCACGACGACAAGGTTTCTCTTTCCTTTTGCCGATACTGTCTGTTTTGAGTACCCGATATATTCAAAGCTGAGAGAATTTCTGCCTTCAGGCATTTTCATTGAGAACTTTCCGTTTACATCAGTAACAGTTCCTTCTTTCCCACCGGGCACCTTAACGGTAACACCTATCAAAGGTTCATTGTTTTCATTTACCACCTGTCCCGTAACCACACGGCTTTGGCTTACCTGCTGCGTGGTTTGAACCGCTGCAAAAACAGACGGTTCGCACGTGAACGTAAAAATGGTAGCGGTCAATAAGATTGTTGCAATTTTTACCATATCATTTGTTGTTTAATATTTAGATTCATGGATTAGTTATTGATTTTCGCCACAAAGATATATTATTCCATATTACATTATTTACAATATTGTGTCTGAGATTTGTAAAAATATGTCAAAGCCTTTATAACAAGCATTTTAAACATTTACTATAAATAACTGATAAAAGAATTCTAATCTGTTGATGTGAATACATAGCACCATACTCTTCATTAATTTGCTTTAACTGTAGAAATCTGATATCATGTCGTTCCATGTCATAATAAAATCCGTAATCGGGGTACTTACGTCCGTAAAACAGGTATCGGGTTATAAGATATAACGCATTAATTTTGCAGCATACAAAAAAATATAATGAAGTCATCTAAACTTTTATGAGATTCAATATTTGCCTTTATTTTTTGAGGGTGTTTTTGCACTTGAAGAGAGAGTGTAGCGGGCTACTCGACCGATGAAAGGGTAAAAACAGACCAAAAAGAAAGGTGAAGATTGGATTTAGAAGATATAAAAGGTTAAGATTTTTATTCATCATAAAAGTTGAGATGACTTCAATAACTACAAATTTATGAACAGGAGATTAATCGCGCTATTTGTGATATGTACTATAATTATCACGGGAGCAACCGGCAAAAGAACGAGTAATTTAAATAACGAAAAGAATATGGAATATCTTAATTTGACTACCGTATGGAATAAGACGTTTCCCAAAAGCGACAAGGTGAATCACAGCAAAGTTACATTTACCAACCGCTATGGCATCACGCTGGCTGCCGACATGTATGTACCTAAGAATGCCACATCAGGCAAACTGCCGGCAATCGCAGTGTGCGGACCGTTTGGTGCTGTCAAGGAACAAGCCTCAGGACTTTATGCACAGACAATGGCAGAACGCGGTTTTCTAACCATTGCTTTCGACCCTTCTTATACCGGAGAGAGTGGTGGTGAACCTCGCTATGTGGTATCACCCGATATCAACACCGAGGATTTTTCGGCAGCCGTCGATTTCCTTATAACCAATGACAAAGTAGATCCCGGGCGTATCGGCATCATCGGTATCTGTGGCTGGGGCGGACTGGCAATCAATGCTGCAGCAGCCGACCCACGCATCAAAGCGACAGTTGCATCCACGATGTATGACATGAGCCGGGTAAATGCCAACGGTTATTTCGATGCCGATGACAGTGCCGAAGCACGCAACGCGCTCCGCAAAAAGCTTGCTGCACAGCGCACGGAGGATTTCCGAAATGGTTTTCCTAAGCCGGGCGGTGGTGTTCCGGATATTTTGCCTGCCGACGCTCCGCAGTTTTTTAAAGACTATCACGCCTATTACAAAACACCGCGCGGATATCACGAGCGCTCGCTCAACTCCAATCAAGGACGCAACGCCACCGAAGCAATTCCGTTCATCAACTTCCCGCTTATGAGCCGTGCCGGCGAGATAGAAAACGCAGTGCTTATCATTCATGGCGAAAAGGCACACTCCCGTTATTTCGGTGAAGATGCGTTCAAGAAACTGACGGGCGACAACAAGGAACTGATGATTATTACGGGTGCAAGTCATACGGACCTTTATGACAATTTTACCGTAATTCCGTTCGACAAAATGGAAGCATTCTTTCACAAGCATCTCAAATAAACGTTTAAAAACGAAGTTCGATATCACATCGAACTTCACGTAAAGTAGCGGGCTGCTACTGTTTCAGTGCAAAGATAATGCTTCCGGCATGTCCGTTGGCGGGAATTGGCAGCTATTGTCAGGATTTGGCATTATTTGGCAGAAATTGATAAAGAAACGGATATATATATGAACATATTGCCGTGCACTTTTTGATACTTGTGACTGTGGTTTATATAACATCATATAATAAAATAAGTATGCCCCATTTTAAAGGATTTGCATTTTATTTTTCTTGCACAAAAAACATGTCAAAATAGCAGGCTTTGTAAAGTGCGCCACTTTATAGTGCTATGTATGCCACTTTACAGCGTAAAGCAAGGCATATCAGACTGTAAAGTGCGGCACTTTACAAAGTAATATAACGTACTTTGTTTTGACGTGAGGCACGTATGAACGCCGGATGTAACCGTTATTCTGCCGGTATCCAGCTGCTGTCCGATTTGAACACTTCTGCTATAGTTATCTTGGCAGCCTCTTTTTTCGTTAGCTGCCGGCTCCATGGCGCACGCTGTGCGGTGCCGGCACCTTCGCCGCGGTTGTTGTATTCCATGTAACGTGCGGTCTGTTCATTTGAAGTCTTGCCCCAGTTGTGCCAGCCACGTGGAACGATATGCCCGCCCAGTTCGCAGTTCATGAACAGGGTGTGGGCGTATGGCCGCCATGGACGTCCGAGGTGTACTTTGTCTGCCGCAGGTGCTGCCGTCAGACGGCAGTTGTTGAATACATATCCGTAGGCGATGTCTGCCGGTGTGGATGCAGCGGTTACGTATGAGTTTATCTTGCTGTATATGGTACAGCCATCAAACCATGCTGTCGACGGACCGAAGATAAAGTCGGTCGTTCCCTCTATATAGCAGTTCTTGAAGTATAGACGTGTGCCGCCTACGCCGGTATATATCGTGTCCTGGTTGCCGAGAAAGCGGCAGTTGATGAATACGAGGCGGTCGCCCTCGGTGTGCAGTGCCACAGCCTGACCGAGCCGTGCGGCGTTGTTCTCTATCGTTATGTTCTTGAACGTGATGTCGTTGCCTTCCACCTTTACCGTGTATGTGCGGAAAGTTCCCATCTTGCGGTCTGTGCCCGGAATGCGTATGTTGGCGTGGTCGTCGTATGTGATGATTGTGTTTTCCGCGTCTTCACCGCATATTTCTATGTTCGTGAGCCACGAGGGTATTATCAGTTTTTCCTTGTAAACGCCTTTCTTTACGTAGATAACCTTGTGATAGTCCATGAATGCCCGGCAAACCTCCACTGCATCGTCAATGGTGCGGAACTCGCCGGTGCCGTCGCGCGACACGACCAGCGTATCAGGATTGTCGTAAGGATTGGCTGCGTCCATGGCTACTGCGCACATGAGAGCCGCGATGATTGTAAAGAACTTTTTCATTGTCGGTCTTAATATTTTAAGGTTATTGTAATTAATAATTTATAATGAGGAGATAGGGGGGAGGTAATGGGGAGATAGGAGACGTGTGTCCTGTTGCTTGGAACAAGGCTATTGTCCCTTATCTTCTGTGGCGTCAGCCACATAACTACCCGTAACTTCTTTTAACTCCTTATTTCTATACCGTCTGCTTTATTTCCTGAAGCCCCTTTATCGCCTTGAGCTTCTTCATTATCACTTTCACGTCGTCCCTGTCGTGTACGAGCAGTTCGAGCGAGCCGTCGAAAATGCCCTGGTCGCAGGATATCGTTATCTTGTGGATGTTAACGTTGAGCTGTTCGGATATCACCTTTGTCACCTCGTTGAGCATTCCGATGCGGTCTATGCCGCGTATGGCTATCGTGGCGTCGAAGAGAAGACGCTTGTGCATATCCCATTTGGCGTCGAGGATGCGGTTACCGTAGCCCGACTTCAGTTTTGAAGCAACGGGACACGAACGCTTGTGTATCTCTATGCGGTTCTTGCGGTCTATAAATCCAAGAACGTCGTCGCCCGGTATGGGATGACAACACTGGCGGAAGACAAACTGGTTTATGCTGTCGTCGGTGATGTATACGGGCTTTTTACGATTGAAGCCTTCGGTAACGATAAAGTAGTTCTGTTTGTTCTCTTCCTGCTTGCCTTTGTCCTTGGAGAGGAAAGGTACATACTTGCGCCATTTCCTGCCTGACGCCGGCTTGTGTCTGCCGTTTATCTCGTCGACATCCTTTTCGCCGAGTATTACAGACCTGTCTCCTATGGCGGCAAGCAGCCTGTCGTATTTGTCTATGCTGTGAAACTCGCACAGTGTGTCTGTCACTGCCGGGGTGAACTCGATAGAGTTGTTCTTTAGAAAATCCTTCAGTATCTGTTCGCCTTTCTTCTGCAGTTCGCGCCCCTCTTTTCGAAGTATGCTCTGTATCTTAGACTTTGCCTTGGCTGTCGTGGCAAAATTCATCCACGACGGCTGTACACGCTGGGAGTTTGATGTGAGTATCTCGACCTGGTCGCCGCTGTCGAGCTTGTGGCTCAGAGGCACAAGTTTATGGTTAACTTTTGCTCCGATGCAGTGTACTCCCAGTTCGGTATGCAGGAGAAACGCGAGGTCGAGAGCCGTACTGCCTGCCGGCATTGTCTTTATTTCCCCTTTTGGCGTGAAGACGAATATTTCCGACGCAAACAAATTCATCTTTATGGCATCGAGAAAGTCCATGGCATCCGGCTGCGGATCGTCGAGAATGTCTTTTATCGTGCGCAGCCAGTTGCTCAGCTCGCCCTCATCTTCCATTATCTCGTTGCCTTCCTTGTATTTCCAGTGTGCCGCAAAGCCCTGCTCCGCCACTTCATCCATACGGTCCGAACGTATCTGCACCTCTATCCATCGCCCCTGCCTGCTCATCAGTGTCACGTGTATTGCCTGATAGCCGTTTGCCTTGGGCGTGTTTATCCAGTCGCGCACACGGTCGGGGTGCGACTTGTATATCTTGCACAGCGTGGTGTATATTTTGAAACACTCGTCAACCTCGTTGTTGCGATCCTTCGGTGTAAGTATTATCCTTACGGCGAGAATGTCGTATATCTGGTCAAAAGTGATATGCTTTGCCTCCATCTTGCGCCAGATGGAATAGGGACTTTTCACACGTGCCTTTATCTGGTAGCTTACTCCCATGTCGTCGAGAACCTTGCGTATGGGCTGTGTGAACTTGTCGAAGAGCATGTCGCGAGAGTCCTGCGTGCTCTGCAACTGGTGTTCTATGGCGGCATAACGCTCGGGATGTTCGAACTTGAAGCTGAGGTTTTCCAGTTCGGTCTTTATCTTGTTCAGTCCGAGACGGTTTGCAAGCGGAGCATATATATATAATGTCTCGCCGGCTATCTTATACTGTTTGTTTGCCGGCTGGCTATCGAGTGTGCGCATGTTGTGCAGGCGGTCGCATATCTTTATCAGTATTACGCGGATGTCGTTGCTCATGGTCAGGAGCAGCTTCTTGAAGTTCTCTGCCTGTGCCGATGTCTGGTCGCCGAATATTCCGCCTGATATCTTTGTCAGTCCGTCTACGATGAGGGCTATTCTTGCCCCGAAGATGTTCTCGATGTCTTCAACGGTGTAGTCGGTATCTTCCACCACATCGTGCAGCAGTGCCGCGCAGATGCTCGTCGAGCCGAGTCCCATTTCCGAACAGGCGATCTGTGCCACGGCAATGGGATGCATGATATAAGGTTCGCCCGACAGGCGGCGCACTCCCTTGTGTGCCTGGCGGGCAAAGTTGAATGCCTTTGTTATAATGTCCGTTTTCTTGCGGTGACGTGACGCAAGATAACTGTCAAGCAGATTTTGAAACGCGCCGTTTACCAACTTTTCCTCTGCCGTCTCTCTTTCGTTAACAGTGTTTCTTTGTTCCTCCATAGTGTTCTGCCTGTATTTGTTATTCGTATGGAAAGTTGCGGGTCATTTAAACAAGTATCTGTTCAGAATTAACCATGTATATAATAATGTGTATGTGTGACCGGCTTTGCCGCCGGTTACGGACATGGACACGATATTATTTCACCCTGAGCTTTTTGCCTGCGCGTATGTTGCTGCCTTTTATTCCGTTGAGCTGTTGCAGTTTCTTCACGGTGGTATGGTTCTTTCTTGCTATTTCGGACAACGACTGTCCCGGTTTGATTGTTACGCTCTTCGCTCTTCTTGACTTGCCTTTGCTCCTGCGCGACTTCTTATACGTCTTCTTGCTGCCGCTGTATGATGTTCCGCGTCTGTTGTAGCCCGAATACTGGTTGCTGTTGTCCTGCACCTCCACTATCGAACGGCGTGTAAGGAAACGGTCGGCCTGGTGGTTGTATATAGAGTCTTCGTTCTGTATGAACGTGTTGACAACGGTGGCAGGCAGGCGCAGTACCGACGGCTTCGTCCCTCCGTTTACTATGTCGCGGCGATATTGGGGATTGAGCGTGCGCAACTCTTCAAGTTCAATGCCGCACACATCCGAGATCTGTTGCAGGTGCACGTCGCGGTTTACCACAACCGTGTCGGTCTTTGCCGGCAACTTGGTGCGCATCGGACATATATTGTGCTCGCAATAGTAGTTCATGGCATAGTTGGCGGCGATAAATGCCGGGACATATCCGCGGGTCTCGCGCGGCAGATATGAGTATATGGACCAATAATCCGCCTTTCCTCCCGAGCGCTGTATAGCCTTGCGCACGTTCTCCGGACCGCAGTTGTATGCTGCAATGACAAGGCTCCAGTCGCCGTAGATCTTGTAAAGGTCTTTAAGGAAGCGTGCTGCGGCATATGAAGACTTGATGGGGTCGCGGCGCTCGTCTACGAGAGAATTTATCTCCAAACCGTATTGCTTGCCTGTCGCCACCATGAACTGCCACAGACCGGCTGCACCTACATGCGATGTCGCCTTGGGATTGAGTGCAGACTCGATGACGGGAAGATATTTCAGTTCGAGCGGAAGACCGTATGCTTCGAGCGCTTCTTCGAATATGGGCATGTAGAAGTTTGATGCACCGAGCATGTAGCTCACCGAGCGACGCAGCCTTCCGGTATAGCGGTCGATGAACTTCTGCACGATGTCGTTGTAGGGCATCTCCATAACATTGGGCATTCTGCCCAGACGCTCTATATACACTTCCTTGGGATATTCGGGATTTACGTCGCGATAGTTGCAGTCTACATCGGGCTGCAGGTAGTTCTGCGAATAATACAGTTGCAGCAGACTGTCCACCCCGAGGTTCATCGCCTCGGGAATGTCTATCTGTTCCGTCTTGCCGTCTTCGTCTGTTACGGTTATCTCTTTGTCGTCGCTCTGTGCATGTAAGGCACTGCCTGTTCCGAAGAGCAGTGTGAATATTGTAATGAAAAGTTTGTTGTTTATATTAATCTTCATATCTTTTTATTGTAAAGAAAATGTTGTCAGAAATTAAGCGAGCACTGGACTCCCAATGAAGAAGACTTTATGGGGTTCAGTGACGAACGGTTGTTGATGACCGACGGTTCTATCTTAAGGCTGAGATCCTCGGATATGTCAAACTGTGACAGTGATGCGTCTACGTAGGCGTCTATCACAGACAGGGCGTATACGCCGATGAGGGCGAAGATACTCAGGTCGCGATACTTGCGGTAGTAGTCCTTGCGCCTTTTGAAAAGGTTCTCGTATCGCGACTTGTTCTCTTCCGTTATTTTGTTGCCGAGATGCAGAAACTGGTTGTAGCTCTGCGTGTTGGGATCGTTGTCCATGAGGTCCATGTATGCCTGCGAGTAGTCGCGGTACATCTGGTTGTTCCACCTCATGGCATAAATACATCCCACAAAGCCTCCGTAGACAATGGGCAGTTTCCAATATTTGCGGTTGTATATCTGTCCGGCTCCGGGCAGTACTATGGCAAGCCACAATGCCCTCTTGGGGTCGGGGCTCCATTTAGCCCAGTCGCGTTTCATCTTTTTTACAACGGCACTGTCTTTTGCAACCGTCATTACGGTTACCGTGCTGTCTGCCTTGTATATCTCTTTTGTAATAGAGTCTGTTACGGAGACGATACTGTCCGTCTGTTCCTCCGCCCCATGACATGGCATACCTGTTGCCAGCATTATGAAGGCAAACACCACTTTGAGCATGTATGGTATGTATCTGTTCACAATCGGGATATGTTGTTATTCCTTCATCTTGTCTAAAACGCTCATGATATGCTCCAGCTCTTCCTCGTTGGCAAAAGGAATGCTTATTTTCCCTTTTCCTTTTGCAGAGCATGTCATCTGCACCTTGGTGCTGAAAAAGTCGGAAAGACGTTGGCGCAGTGCCGTAAACTCCTCAGGCATTTGCGATGCTCCCGATATTCGTTTCTTTCCGCTTGTTATTTCCTCTCCGTTTTTCAGTTGTTTTACAAGTTCTTCCACCTTGCGCACGGAGTAGTTGTTGCGTTGTATCTCTTTGAACAGCTTTATCTGCAGCGACGGGCTGTCTATGGAAAGCAGTGCCCTTGCGTGCCCCATGTCTATCTCTTTGTTCTGCAGAGCCATCTGCACCTGTGCCGGAAGTTTCAGCAGACGGAGGTAGTTGGCTATGGCAGTGCGGCTCTTTCCCACGCGCTCGGAAACCTTTTCCTGTGTCATGCCCGTATTGGCGAGCAGATGTTCGTATGCCAGTGCTATTTCTATGGCGTTGAGGTCTTCGCGCTGTATGTTCTCTACGAGTGCCATTTCCATGACATTCTCGTCCTTTATCGTCCTGATATATGCCGGTATGGCTGTCAGTCCTGCAAGTTGCGATGCCCTCCAGCGGCGTTCACCGGCGATTATCTGGTATCTTTGATCTGCCACCTGCCGCAGCGTTATCGGCTGTATGATGCCTATCTCCCTTATGCTCGTGGCAAGTTCTTGCAGCGACTCTTCGTCGAACTCGCGTCGCGGCTGGTTGGGATTGGCTTCAATCTGTTCCAACGGAATCTCGTTTATTGTCGAGCTTCCCTGCGGACGCACGTCTTCGGTGGATATAAGTGCATCGAGTCCGCGCCCCAGTGCATATCTTTTATGTATTGCCATTGTATGCTGTTATTTGTTCTTGTTTATGATTTCCTTTGCCAGTGCCAGGTGGTTCTTGCTGCCGGTAGAGTCGGCATCGTATAATATTACGGGCAGTCCGTGGCTCGGCGACTCGCTCAGCTTCACGTTACGTTGTATCACTGTTTTGAATACAAGTTCCTGGAAGTGGCGTTTCACCTCGTCGTATATCTGGTTTGCCAGTTTCAGGCGGCTGTCGTACATGGTGAGCAGAAAACCTTCTATCTCCAGTTTCGGATTGAGTTTGCTTTTTATTATCTTTATGGTGTTGAGCAGTTTGCTTATGCCTTCAAGGGCAAAATACTCGCATTGCACCGGTATTATGACGGAGTCGGCGGCAGTGAGCGAGTTTACCGTTATCAGTCCGAGCGACGGCGAGCAGTCGATAAGTATGAAATCGTAGTCGTCTTTTATCGGTGCGAGCATTCTTTTCAGTATCTGTTCGCGGTGGTCGAGGTTAAGCATTTCAATCTCCGCCCCTACAAGGTCGATGTGGCTCGGTATGATGTCAAGCCCGTCTATGTCGGTTGTGTATACAGCGTCGCGCACATCGGCATTGTCTATTATGCACTCGTAGAGCGAGCAGTCCACGTCTTTGGCACTTACGCCCAGTCCGCTGGACGCGTTTGCCTGCGGGTCGGCATCGATTACGAGCACCTTCTTTTCCAATGTGGCCAACGATGCCGCAAGGTTTATCGTCGATGTCGTTTTGCCCACGCCACCTTTCTGATTGGCAAGTGCTATGATTTTTCCCATTATAATTTGCTAAAATTCTACTGAACGGCAACGAGACGCTATAGGTAATGACGCCGTTTGCCTGATAAACTTTTCGGCAAAGTTACATATTTTATGTGAGAAAATAGGTAGATTATACCTTTTTTAGTACTTTTGCGGACTAAAGAACAGTATTTATGAATGAAAAAAGACCGCTGATCCTTATTTCAAACGACGACGGATATGAGTCGTTGGGAATAAACAGTCTTATAGAATATGTCCGCGACATGGGAGATGTCATAGTGTGTGCACCCGATGCGGCACGCTCCGGTTTCTCGTGTGCCTTCTCTGCAACGGAACCGTTGTTGCTTACTCTGCGTGCAGAAAGCGACGGAGTGCAGATATGGTCGTGCACCGGTACGCCGGTGGACTGTGTCAAACTGGCGTTGAGCGAGATATGCCCGCGTAAGCCCGATCTGGTGCTGAGCGGCATCAACCATGGTGACAACGGTTCGGTGAACACCCACTATTCCGGCACAATGGGCGTGGCAATGGAAGGTTGCATGAAGTATATCCCTTCGGTGGCTTTCTCGCTGTGCGACCATAATCCACGGGCTTGTTTCAAACCGTTGAGGAACTATGTACGGGAGATAGTGAAGCGTGTTCTTGCCGAGGGACTGCCGATGGGCGTGTGCCTTAATGTCAATTTCCCTTTGGCAACCGAATTCCGCGGTATGAAAATTTGCCGTATGGCACATGGAACGTGGGGCAATGAAGTAGTGAAGGCACGCCATCCCCGGGGGTACGACTATTATTGGCTCGTGGGTTCGTATACCAGTGACGAGCCGCAAGCCACCGACACGGACAACCGCGCATTGACAGACGGATATGTCGCCGTGACACCTACACGTATAGACGTGACGGACTATGAGACGATGAACAGGCTGAAAGACTGGGAGAACATTATCTTATGAAATATTACATCATTGCCGGCGAGGCGAGCGGTGACCTTCATGCTTCACATCTGATGAAAGCGCTGCAGAGAGAGGATGCCGATGCGGACTTCCGCTTTTTCGGAGGCGACATGATGTCCGCCGCAGGCGGAACACGTGTAAAGCATTATCGCGAGCTGGCATATATGGGCTTTGTCCCCGTGCTGCTCCATCTACGCACAATTTTCCGCAACATGGCAATGTGCAAGGATGATATCGCCACATGGCAGCCGGACGTGGTGATACTTGTGGATTATCCGGGCTTCAATCTCAGCATTGCACGCTTTGTGAAAGACCACATGGACATACCGGTCTACTACTATATATCGCCCAAGATATGGGCATGGAAAGAGTACAGGATAAAGAACATACGCCGCGATGTGTCCGAGATGTTCTCCATATTGCCGTTCGAGGTTGACTTCTACGAGAATAAGCACGGATATAAGATAAATTATGTGGGCAACCCTACGGCAGACGAGGTGGCACAGTTCCGCATGTCTTACAAAGAGACGTTCGGCGATTTTGTCAAGCGCATCAACGGCTCGGTTGCCGATGACGCGGACAAGAACGGCACGACATCCTCATCGGTTCTTCCGTTGCGTAGCGACAGACCCGTTATAGCTCTGCTTGCCGGCAGCCGCAGACAGGAAATAAAGGATAATCTGCCCGATATGATAAAGGCTGCCTATGCCTATGCCGACCGCTATCAGATTGTGCTCGCCGCGGCTCCGGGCATATCACCGGAATATTACCGCCGGTTTGTGTACGGCAAAAAGGTGAGCGTCGTTTACGGAGAGACTTACGCACTGTTGTCGCATGCCGTGGCGGCTCTTGTGACAAGCGGTACGGCGACACTCGAAACGGCGTTGTTCGATGTTCCGCAGGTTGTGTGTTACGAGACGCCCATACCGAAAGTCATCGCGTTCTTACGCCGCCACGTGTTGAAGGTAAAGTATATATCGCTCGTCAATCTTATTGCCGGCAATGAGGTGGTGCCCGAGCTGGTGGCAGACACTTTCACTCTGGACAACATCCGCCATAATCTTGGCAGAATACTTCCCGGCGGAGACGGACGCGAGGAAATGATGTGCGGTTATGAACAGGTTAGGGAAAAGCTTGGAAATGCCGGTGCTGCGGAGAATGCGGCAAGAATTATGGTTGCGAAACTGCGTCCGTGACATATCTCAAGTGAAGATTCCAAATCGAAGTGCAAAATTTTGATTTAGGAATTACCTCTTTCAGAGTATTGTCCGTCCTCTCTTGGGGGCGCGCCCCCAAGAGAGGACGGAGCCAAAGTTTTTAACTGACAAAACAAAAAAAGGAGACCGAAGTCTCCCCGAGATTAACTATCTTTGTTTTGTCATATGAAGT
>Ga0209694_1000730_pt1 | contig 45972 bp, 51 predicted proteins | sample GluameincwithD2O_FD_187499 | JGI IMG/M metagenome (GOLD analysis project Ga0209694, IMG submission 187499) | Mouse cecum microbial communities from Vienna, Austria - Glucosamine amended microcosms incubated with D2O (SPAdes) (version 2) | ecosystem: Host-associated > Mammals > Digestive system >... | reverse complement strand
TTAAAAAAATACAAGACTGGATGAATAATTATCCTAGAAAATTATTTAATTATAAATCGGCTAATGATATATTTTATGAGAACTTAAACAACTGCTTAAAATGTTGCAATCGTTTTTAGATTTTACAAATTTATTGCATATAGGTATTGATTATTGAATAAAAAATATGTATAAAATAAAATCAGCTTATATTTTACTGATGCTGGAATAATACAAATATCAGATATTTATTTATATATTCAATTATATTTTATAGTGGAATATATAGATAAAATAAACATTGTATTATAAACGATATTTGTTTAGAGGGAATAATGAATACTGAACAAGCATCTTTGGGATTGTTTTTAACTAAATTTAGGAAACAGTGTTTTTTGTCAACTACTGATGTTGCTAATATCTTAGGAGTTAATGAGAAATTAATAAGACAATGGGAATATAATAAAAGTAAGCCTTCAGAGTATCAGAAAGATTTCTTATCGTATCTTTATAAAATGCCTACAGAATTTTTTACATGTGATTATAGTGATGTAACAAAATTTAATGTTAGTGCTAGAATGGCAGTTGCTGATACTGAATGTTTTAGTAATTTGTCAGATGTTGATAAATTTTATTATATGAATAAAGCTTTAAGTTGTTATTCATTGTTACAGGAAGTATCTTCTAACCAAAGTGAAAAAAAAATAGAAAATGCAGAGAATAATCAAGGAATACCTATTTTCAATCAAGAATATGCCGATATGTTAAATCATGAGTTTTTACCAACTATGGCTAGTCATATTAGAGAAACTTTTTTTGGTAAAAAAACTGGTGTTTTAAGTGATGATTTATTAGAATTTATCATGGATAAACTAGGTTTTGTTTCTTTTGCAGACTTACCTGAAAATGTAAATGGATTAGCATTTTATTCTATTAATGATGAAAAAATATTTATATATATTAATCAAAAAGATAGTTATATCAAACAAACATTTACACTATTACATGAATTGGGTCATATTATATTCCATTCTAATAAAAGTGCAACTTTACCAGAAGAAGAAGATCTAGTTAATTATTTTGCTAATTTAATTTTACTTCCACAAGATGATATGCGTGAATATTTTGGTAAAATAGAGAAGAATAACTTTTGTGTAGAAGATTGGATAGAAACTATCAAACAAGTATCTCAGAAATATAATGCATCATATAAAACTATTTTATACTCATTAAACCATTTGGGTTTAATTAATGGTAATAAAATCAATGATTATGCAAATGATATTATTAACAAGCTTTTTTTAGGACACGCTTTTTCTACAAAAGCTGGGTTAGAGGTAAATCAATTATTAAATAGTGCAATAGTTGATATGATAAATGATGGTGATATAGCAAAAGATAAAGCTTTAATGCTTATGAATAATAATATAATTTTTGAGCAATAAATACATGAGATATGTATTTTATTCAGAAACTTTATTGTTTTGTATAGATTTGAGAATACAAAAGTTACTATATTCTCTTTGTAGTCCTTATATTATAAGAGAAACTTTTTTACGCTTAACAAATAGTGATATACTAAGAATAAATGCTGTTCATTGTAAAATAGGTAAGTTTGATAAATTTGTACTAAACTATTTTGGAGTTAATTCTAGAAATATTTTGTCTGATAGTGATAAATTGAGTGAAAGATATTATAATGATATAAAGAATGCTATGAATTCAAACTATAAACAAGTATCAAACTCAAAAGAGTTAGCAACATTACATGTTATTGTGCCTCAATATGAGAACTTAGTGAAAGTAGTTGTTCCGCATAAAAGAGATTTAGGAGCAATTAGTAATTATAGAGTTACAATATTTGCATTACTTAAACAATTATATCAAGATGGTAAGATAGACATATCTACTCTCACTAGTATTATGAAATGTTTTGTATTTAGTCAGAAGAAAATTAACAGTTACTTTGGTGATTTTAATTATGATACAGATTGTAAAGAATTATTAAGCATTACAAAGGTTAGAATTCTCTAATATATATGTTTGTATTTTATACTACATTCTGAATCACTTTTAGAAATTTAATTACTTCACTTAACATTCCATAGTCATTAATAAATAAAATGATTATGGAGGATTAATTATAAGGTAGATTAAAATAAATAAAAATAGATAAAAGTTTATAAAAAAATATTTGCAAATAAAATGCTTTTGTGATATTGATATTCAATTATCCTTAATTATATGGGGCAGTTGTTATGTTAAGACAATCAGATATTGACCCAACTATGTTTGATGAAGCTTTAGAATATTTAAAGTCAGTTGCATCAAATAATGAATAAAGCAACCATCTTTTAGTTTCAGGCTCTAGTAAAGGTAGTGTTGCTGATTTATACATGTCAACAGATGAAAAGATTGTAAAAATTAATCATGATATTAATAATCATATAGCAGGTATAAAATAATTCATATAAGGGGAAATTTATGGAATCTGATGAAAAAAAGAAATTGTTGTTAGAAGCAAGAAAGGCTTTATATGAGATTGCAGATAACGAAGATAATACTTGTCTATATGTGTTTAATAGAGGGAAAGGGAGTATTGCTCTTCCTAAAACAAGCATTGATACAAGAATGCTTGAACTTGATAAGGGTATTCGTGAGGATATAAAACGAAATCATGCCGTATGATAACAATGTAATAGTGTTGACATATTTACTACAAACATACCACAAATTTATATTTTATGATTCTATTGTTAGTATCATTAATACTCGTGATTTCCGTAGTATAAAGATGTTGTATTTAAAAATTTCTGATGCTCTATTATATATACTGAATAATGGTAAATTCTGCGATAGTGTTATTGAAAAATATAAAAATGGTGCAAATGAGATAATTAATGCTTATCTTGAAAATAAGGAAAATTGTTGTGATGATGAATTAAAAAATAGTATCCAACATGTTTTCAAAAATAAAGCATTAACAGAAGATAGTATACAATCATTGCTTAAGGAAGATGCATTTTTAGATAATTTTCAAAAGTTTGTTATTGCATATTGTCAATTACATCGGTATGCAAATGGGATATTAAGTGATTTACTAACAGAGTTTCATAATGCAATGTCACATATTATCACTGCACTTTTACACAAACACAATTCTAATAATGAAGTATATGTAAGAAACATTGCAAAAGCTGTTAGTCATTTAAAAAGAGGAAAAAAAGATGCTTATAAAATTATTATAAGATGTCTTTATCCTGTTATAGAAAAGTATCCTAATATTAAAAAAGAATTTAGAAAAGAATTTATTATAATTCGCTGTAATGAAATAGATTATTTATCTAACATAGAAAAACATGAAGAAATTGAGAATAGTATCCAAAATATTGCAGAAAAATATTTAGACAAATTAGCAATGGATAGTAATTCGGAAAATAATAAAAATTTTAAAACAATTCTTAAAGATTTTTTTCTATATAAAGAAAGAATATAAGTCTATTTTTATTCTATAATACACCATTATATAATAATATGTAACACTCCATAATTATTAATAAATAAAATGATTATGGAGGTTTTATGAAGCGAATATTCATTTCAACACTATTGATAGTATTATCAATACCAGCCTTTTCGTATGCCCAGTATACAGTATATACATGGGGCTACCAAGATATTATGGTAAGTATGCTTGAAGCAGTGAAGTATTTTATGGGAACAAAGAGCTTTGGTGATATGTTCAAAATAGCCATGCTGCTTAGTATGATTACTGTATTTTTATCCCTTATAAGTGATAAAGGTTTTTCACCAGTGTTAATATTTCAGAAAGTAATACTGGTAATAGCATTACAGACATTTTTAATCTCACCATTTTCTCAAATGAATTTAGATGTAGTAGATGTGTCAGGTAATGGAGCATTAACACCAAATGGAGTAGCAGAGCGTGTGGAAAAAGTGCCGGGAGTAGTTGGTTATCCATTATATGTGCTTTCAAATTTAGAATATGGAGTGAGGGAAGCATTTCGTGCCAGCTTGAATTTCGGCGGTTTACGGGCAGGGGCTCAGTATTTAGATGGTATGTCTATTATTACTGCATTAAATTTATACCAGTCAACAACTAATGTCAGGATAAATAATCCAGATTTTACAAGGTCATACCAGTCTTTTGTAGAGAACTGTGTTCTTCCAGATATGGTTTCAGGGTATTTAGATGTTCGTGCAGTAGCAACAAGCACGAATTTATGGCAGTTATTTGGTCAGGACCTGCATAAAGCCAGAATAGGCAGTTTTTATATGGATTATTCTCAAGAATGGGGTCCAGATGGCAAGATATTGACCTGTGATAAGTTGTATCATGCGATAGATAATCAGTTTGCAACAGTATCAGCAGCGGCAGCAAATCAGTTAAAGGCAGGTTTAGGTTTATCTGCAGGTATCCAGTTAGACAGGATGATAGGTGCAGTTAATACTGCAATAGTTGGTTTTCAGCAAAATCAGTCAAATGTATTGACTAATTCTATGGCCATAAATACATTTAATGATTCGTATGAGAATATAGCAAATGGCATGGGGTTAGATACTACTGGTTTAGCCTATTCAATGGCAAAAGCACAGGAGACAGCCAGAATGAATGCCAGTATGCAGGGTATAATGGCAAAGAAATATATGCCGATAGCAAAAGGATATTTGACAGTTATTTTTGTTGCAGTAATTCCATTGATAATAATTATAGCATTAGTAACAAGTAATTTCCAAAAGCCATTTGCGATGATATTTGGTTTATTGATAGCACTTGCCTTATGGAATGTAGGAGACCAGTTATTAGATTTTATAATAATAGTAAGGACTAAGGCGTTGTTTGCATTAAGTGGTATGAATGGCTATAATATGGAAAGTCAGCCATTTATAAATTCTGTAATAACTGATACCTTATCGCTGTCTCTTGGTATGTATTGGATGATACCAACTTTAGCATTCAGTATAGCAACCTTAAGCGGTTATGGAGCAGCAAGTATGATGGGCAGCATAGCAGGCACAGCAACAGCAGGTGTGTCAAGTGCAACAGCAGAGGCAGCCAGTGGCAGTATGAGTGTTGGTAATATCCGTATGAATAATGTTAATATGAACAAGTATGATGCAGCTCAGACAATGAATGCAGGCACATCTAGCAAGTTAAGTATGGACCATCAGCAGACGGCAAGCAACCAAAGCAGTGTGAGAACTGGTACAGAGATTTCAAATAAAGATATAGATGAGAATGTTCATAAGGGTTCAACCTGGATAACAGACAGCCAGACAGGTAAAACTTATGAAGTTAATGGCACCTTTGACCAGACATCAGGTGGGTGGACAGGAAGCGGCACAATAAATGAATATGATAAGAATGGTAATTTTGTAGGCAGTTATAAAGGTGAAATCTCTGGCACAGGTAATATGTCAGATTATCAAAAAGATGTAGTGCAGGGCGGACAGGGTGGTCGTGAAAATGCCTTTCAAGCATCATCAGTTGTATCAACTAACTTAGATGCCAGCAATGTTAAAACTGAAAACACTAAATACGAAAATATGGATACAGTGAATGTTGGCAATTCTGGTTCAATGTCTGGTGATAATATTATGGTCAATGGAGAAAGTGTCAGTGGTAAAGTAAGCTGGAATGGAGATACAGCAACTATTGAAGGCACAAAAGATGGTATGAAATATACAGCGACAGTAGAGAATGCATCAATAGGCTTTGGTAAGAATGGTATGTCAGTAACAGGTGATATAGTTAAGAGCAATTCAGAAGGTGGAAACAGCACAAATATTAATAATGCTACAACTATTTCTGGAGGCACAAAACTTGCTCTTGGCGATGAAGTAAATGGCTATACAGGTGGTCTTGAAATAGTTAATCAAGGTTTGTCTAAATTTGGTGCCAATGAAGGATTGATGAAAGAAGCATTTGTGGATAATATGACCAAATATCAAGACAGTATATTACAAAGAGGTGGTAAAGACCAAATTTCAGAACAACAAGCACTCGATGCTATGGGTAAATTTGAAGCATCAGCTGGTTTTAAAGCACTTGGTAATGGAGCTAGTATAGGGTTTAATGCTGCACTAAAAGCATCTGTTGACCACAGCTCTGGTCAGGTTGATACTGCAAACCTTAACAGACTTATGAATGAAAATATTATGAACCAGCTTGATGCTGATGCGAAAGCTAATAACTGGACAGCAGAACAGTATGATAAAGCAGCACAAGAACGATTTAGAGCATATAATGACTTCTTAAAAAATGAGCTAGGTGGTCAAGTATATGGTCCAGGCAATGCTATGAACGAAGCATTAGACGGAGCTAAAAATATGTTTGGCTCTGCAGCTAATGCAGCTGGAAAAGCAGCTGACAAAATAGATGAAATGGGGGAAAAGCATATGAATAAAGTTTTGAAATAAAATTGCATAACCTTATAAATAAATAGCCGACTGTAAAAAACTCGGCTATTTTTCTATTGATTTATTACTATTTTTTATTTATATATCTATTATTCTATAAATAGAGTGTTTATATGGAAACTAATATTAAAAATGAAACTGGATAGTATGAATAAAAAAAATCAATATAAATTTTTATATGATGTGCTTGGTAATAGTATTATTGTTGAGAATTTAATAAATGAAGATTGTTCTGAAAATAATCAAAAAGGTAATATTTTAATTAATCCAAAAAAAGAGCAATATTTAAAGTTTACTTTTTTTAATAATTTTAGAGATAATAGCAAAGACAATATTGTTACTCTTTATTTTAAATCAAGAATAATAAAAGATGATCCAGAAGGTGATTCAAAAAAAGAAAAAACAAAAATATATATAGATACTGATACACAACATCTTTTAAGGATGTTTAATAAAGATATACAAAATGAAAAAAATAAAAACGATAAAAGTAAAAATAATGGCAGCGAAACAAAAGATAATTCAGAAGAAAATAATAATAGTGTTAATAATATTATTGATGAGGAAGATAGAAAATATATTCTATATAATCTATTCTATGGAAATAAAGATGTATATCTTAAATATCAAAAATCATCATATAATGAAAATGAAGATGATAATGTTAACATTGAAAATATAGATATTGAGCAAATTTCTAATGATTTAAGAGGGTATTCTACACTTAAAGCTAGTAATACAAACAGTTATATAGGAAAGAGTTTTTTCTTTATAATATGTGAAAGAGGATTTGCTGTATATGATATATGGACTGATGTAAGACGATATCATAACATTGCAATATTATTTTTATTAGCTATTGCTTATAATTTAAAAATGGATGATTTTTTAAAAAATGGAGCAGAACTTTACAATAAGCATAGATATGATATTGAAAAAATCATTGAATTACAAGAATCTATTCATGCTTTTAATTTGCAATTCTTTTTTGGAACCCCAGTTAAAATGGATAGACATAGACTTTGTAGTCTTTGGAATATAATAGCAGAAAATTATAATATTAAAACAAAACATGATGAGGTAAATACTCAGGTATTAGAGCTAACTAAGTTATTAGAAAATAGAAAAAGTCAAACATTTAATACCAATATAGCTCTTATTGGTATAATATTGGCTGTTGCACCATTTGTGATAGAAATAACCAAATTCTTTATAAAAGAATCTGATATTGCTGGCAAGTTAATAGTATATTTATCAACTATTATTATTGCAATTATTACACTTATGCGTTCATTTATATGGAGAAAAATAAAAAATATACTAAATATAGTACAAGAGAAGAAATGATATTTTATTTATCATCGCTATGATATATGCTACAAGAATTAATTGTCATAAAAGTTTTTTCTTCATCAAATTTTTTAAATAATTCTTCTTTTGTCATCATTTCAATAGGGGTTCCACGATACTCCACAGCTCTATACCCATACCTTTTTCTAGCGAATACAAGAAAACCAACGAATGCTGCCCCAGTAATAATTAATGGCATATAAGAGTTTATAGCCACACATACGAAAGTAGAAAGCAGTGTAATAAGTAAAAGTCTTGAAGCAATTGTGTTGTATCTATCTTTAGTCATAGCACCACCTTTTTTTACTGCTCTATTTTTCATAACTTTATTAAATATATATATCATAGCAGGTATTACAACTATACAACCAAAAATCCATAAAATAAATGATAACATAATATCATCTCCCATAATTTATTTGATGAACCATCTTCATCATAAAAATAATGTATCACAATATTATAAAAAAGTCAAGCAAAATTTTAAAATAAAGCCATAAAATATCTTTTATTATTAATAAGTTATAAACTTATTAATAATAACTTTTTTCATTTTCCACTATTTTATATAATGGTTATATAGTTTAAATATTTTATACAGCCTTATTTCTTTGCCATAAATACTCTACAAATTGTTCGCTCATAATAAATTCAGGCAAACAACCAATCGTTGTAATTTTAGCTATAAATTCACGATGTTCTATAGGTATTTTTTCTTGATAATAAATAGTTCCATTTTCTTTTATCATAAGAATATTTTCATCAAATAATTTATGATGATTTTCACATAGCCATAAGCCATTATGCCCGTTAATTGCATGATTAAGTTTTTCTTCATAAATCATATTTGCTTCTTTTTTAATGCTAGATACAGACCAAATATGAGCACCTTGTATTAGTTCTGGAATACCACACTCGCATAAAACACATTGTTTAGGACCAATTCTATCAAGAAGATTATATATGTATCTTGGAGACCGTAAACTATCATTATATTTAAAAATTTGTTTTTCAAGTGTTATATCTGTAGGGATAATCTTTATTACTCCCATTTCTTCTATTACTTTTCTACTTATTTCTGGTAATCTTTTTAAATCTTTTTCTATAATTTCATATAAGGTAATTTTCTGATGTTCATGACACAATAAAGATAGTGCATAACATAGCATACTAGATTCGTATTTATTTGCTCCATAAACTTTACCATATATATCAATAGAATTTGCTCCGCTTTTAGTGATATATGTAGAATTATTACCTTTATTTCTTTCGGAATTATTTTTTCTATTAAATATAATATCTTCTATAGATGAAAAAGCTTTAATTTTATGAGTAAGAACATTATCAGCATTTAAAAAATTAAAGCCGATAGTAGCCATCAATCTATACATAAAAATTAAATAATCTGTTTCAAAATTACCAAGTTGAGTATCTAAAAAATAATAATGTAATTTTTTATTTGGATAAGAATTACAAAAAAATATATTAAAAGCTGTAGGAACACTTTGCACACTTGAATTTCTTCCATTTGCTCTATTTTCTGAAAAAGATATATAATGAATTGTGGACTCGTATTGTAATATTGCGAGTCTGCCTTTATTATATGTGTCAGATAAAAATTCGTCTTTATAATCGTTTTCAACAAAATTTAGAGTATAATCATGTTTTCCTGTAATTTTATAACAGACATCAGATAAAACATCATCATTGAGTATATCACTAAAATAAATTCCTGTATTTTTTGATTTCTGTAAATTCTTTTTTATAGTGAAATGTGGTATGTTTCTATATGTCATAATTAACTACCAACACTTCTTTTCGTCTACTGCCAGATATTCCGATAATATCTCCTAATTCAATAAGGTTATAATTATTTTCTTTTATCCATTTTAAAAATTTTTCATTTATATGCCCTTTATGTTGAATGACATATGAAAGCATGAAATAAATATTTCTTTTATTAAGCCTATTGGCAAATTGAAATAATTCATCTTCCAAAACTTCATTCCAGCCCTTAAAACCTCTTTTCCCATCATTATATGAGCTTGTTGTTAAATTGTATGGTGGATCCATATACACAAATGATTGCTTATCAATATGATTTTCTAATTTAATATAATCCTCACTAAAAAATGTAAACTTACCCTCTTTAATCACCCTAGAAAATGAAATCATTTTTTCTAATACTTTATCATTAAACCATCTCATACCTACTGGATTATTAAATTGATGACTTCCATTAAATCTAATTTGTTGTTGGTAACCATAAAGAATAATTGTAAATAATAGTCTAGAGTCGCGTTTATGTTCTGGTAACGAATTATAATAATTCCGTGCTGCAATATATGCTTTGCCGTTCGCTTTTTCTAATCCAAATTTATCTGTAATTTTTTTTATATATAAGAGATATTGATAAGTATCGTAAGTGTAAAACGATTTTATTAAATCTGTAACAAAAAAATTTATATCATTATATATAACATGATTAAATTCACTATTTATCCCCATATTAAAACCGCCACCAAACACATCTATGAATGATGAATTAGCTTTAGATGGTAGGATGCGTTTAATATCTTTCACTATTTTAGCCTTACTTCCTATATAATTTAGTGGAGATTCGTATATAACCTGAGAATAATCCTTTTTTTCTATAAAATATAAATATTCAAAGTGAGAATCTTTATTTTGAGATTTCCAATTTTTATATTGTTTATAAGGTATTTTCTTACAAGTATATGTATCTAGTTTTCCATAACGTTTTAATACAGCTTCAATATAAGTTTTTGACATTAGACCATCATCATTATAGCTAAATATAACATATTTAGCTTTTGTTTTAGCGATAATATGTTCAAATAATATATGAGCTTTATAATTTTTAGACCAATCAGAACGCATTGGGGCAGTGCTTCGAGAGCCTGTAATTTTGCTAATTTCAGGATTATCATTTAAAACAAGTGTCTCTAATAAGTGGTATTGAGTGCCGTATTGATTTTGAGTATAAGGAGGATCTAAATATATTATATCACACTCAACATATTCAATAATATTCTCAATTTTATCGTTGTATTGGAAAATTGTTTTAACTTTTTCATTAATAAATGGAACATTTATAAATTCTATTGCCTTTAAAGCTCGTTTATCCCATGATTTTAAGTAAGCCCCATAAACCCCAGCTGTATTTGATACTTTAGAAACAGACTCTATGAGACTTGCCATTAAATAACAATACTCATCATAAGTTAATAAATTTTGTGTTTTCCATTGTTCTATTTGAAATCTAAAAAAATCTATTCTTCCTGCATTTTCAGGAGTAAAATACATTCTTTGAGTTCTAGTTGGTGCATAGTTATTATAAAAATATCCCTCAATCATTCTATTATGTGAATTTAAATAATCAAAAGGATTAAATCCAAGTATATTAAAATTACATTTAGAAGCACAAATACGACCTCTAGAATATATGACAGACCAATTTAAATTATCATTAATTATTATATTGTAATACTTTTTAAAATAATCTGAAACAGAGTATATTAAAATTACATTTAGAAGCACAAATACGACCTCTAGAATATATGACAGACCAATTTAAATTATCATTAATTATTATATTGTAATACTTTTTAAAATAATCTGAAACAGAACCAGAACCAGCAAAGGCATCAAAAAAAGTTAATTGTTTATAAAGTAATCCTTTATTTTGTAAAAGAGCCTCAATATCATTTAAAATAGACTCTTTATTTCCTAAAAAACGCATAATTTAATTTACCTAAACTAATTTTTATAGATAATAAAATACGAATATATATTCTATTAGATTTTTTCAAAAAAGTAAAGCAATATTATCTAACGAATAAAAAAAGACCACCACTATACATAGCTCACTAGTAAAGCTCAGTAAGGATGGTCAAAATCTATATCTTGAGTTATACCTCATAAGACAAGTTCCAGTATATTGACTAGCTCACCCGATACCTTCTTATACAAGTGCAACTACTCCAGTATTTTATAGTTAGAATGACATTCTATAATATAATAATTGTCAAGAAAAATAATTTACTTGCAATTAAATATAAACAGTATATATTAAAAATATATTCTTTCACTTCTATATGAAGTACCCTGCCAATGCAGGCTCAAGGAACTCTATGGAGTTACCACTATTTATTACCTATACATTTAAGTTTCAAATATACAGTCTAAATGTGTTTATACCCACAATATTAAAAAATATAAAACATTAGGAGGTTGAGTTATGTATTCACAGGCTCAGTTAGAATCTTTTTTTGGCAGTAATTATGATGCTAGCACATTACCTATAGCATTTACACATAATGGGATAATGGCAATTATTCCTTTTTTAGTTATTATAGGATTAATGTTTATAATAATTCATTATCAAAATAATAAACAAGCTAGGAAAGAATTATTAACAGTTGTTTCAACTGCAAGCAATATAATTAATACAGACAGCACACCTAATCAGATAGTCAGTAATGCTGTTAATATATCTGAAATTTTAGATATAGAAGAATATGCAGAGCAGTCATTTTATTCTGCAGAAAATGTTACTGCGATAGATATTAACACAATGAATGATACAGCCATTCAATCATTAATATATGCATTAGAAAATAATGTAAAATAAGGAGAAAGAAAATGCAAGGTCAAATATTAAAAGAAAACTTTAAAATTACAAGAGATAAAATAGAAAAAAGCATATCAGAAAAGAAACAGCTGATAGGTTTATCAGTCAGCAGCTTAAAGGATATAGCAGCTCTTGTAAAGCATAATATGCAGGCATACAGCACAGTATATCCTGCATTACAGAATATGAAGATAGAGAGATTAGGTCTCTATTATTCCAAAGAAGATGGCTTAATATGCTATGTATTTTCAATTAAGAATATACTTGATAATACAGAAGATTATTTATTTTTCCATTATGACTGGGAAGAAAAATTTGATTATAAGTCATACTATCTTACATCAAATACAGATAATGTTAAAAATTTATATCTTACTTATGCAGTATTAAACAGCATAAGTGAAAGAGAAATTGACGCAATGGGTAAAAATTTAGTAGCTGAGGCAGCGAAAGTAAATCCATTAGTCAGAAAACTTAAAGAGCTGCAGGGACAGCTTGGTGGAAAGACTAAAACCACCAGCTATCATAAAACAGCTTAATATTATTTCAGCTCCCACTAGGGAGCTTTATTTGTGTAATATTATTCATAATGACCTTTGCAACAAATGATATATAATTTTTATTTTCAACTTTATATATCGTAGTTTAAAAGTATTTCCTGCCAATTAATAGGAAAACCCATAAGACTAATATCTACTGTTGGATATTTATTTAATAATTTAATAAGTTTTGATATAAATTCTTTATTAGTATAACCAGTTTGTTTTAATAAATAAGCAATAATAACTATAGATACAAACAATTTATTAGGGATAATATCTATATTATTAAACTTATCTTTAGAAAGTCTAGGAACTGTAATAAATATTTTTGAAAATAATAAACCGTGATGAGCAATAATATTTCGTAAATATACTAAATGTCTTAATCAGCTTATCAAAACTTTTTCAGAGTTTTTTCTAAATCCAAAGTATTCCGTCATTAATTGTTTGGTATAACAATTTTTAATGTTTTCAAAAATTTTTGATCCATTTCCAAATGAAGAAGTTTTAAATATCATCCAGCTTGGAGGATTGCCTTGATATTTATTTTTAAAATGTTGCTTAAATTTTTCACTAGAACGATCCCAGTGGTGAAATAATTCATTTTTATCATTTTCATAATGAGTACTGTCATAATATAACTCACTGTTAATATACCATGTTTGTCCATATTTTAATGAAAAAACATTTATTAAAACAGTTTTTAAAGCAATTTTAATTTTGCCAATTTCTTGAAATAATAACCCTTTTAATTCGGTATCAAAGTTATAATCATTCCAAATGGTTTCCCAAGTAATATTGTTCTTAATAGTTTTATTATTTTTATAAGAATGAAAATAGGGATAAATATAACCCCTTAATCTGTAGTAACTTATACTATTTAAAATATTGGAAAGCTCTTGTTTTGAAATGCCTTGTAAACCATTTGCTATTAATTTATCAGCAACTTCTAAAGTTATTGGCATGTTATTATCTCCTAATATACATGATAATATATATTTTTTAAGGCTCTGGGATTTCTATGATTTTGAATGATATAATTTTAGATATAAAAAAGCAGGGACTAGCCCTGCTTGTATTTTTATAGCTTGTATATACCATACTCATCTTCTAATAATTCATAAAACTCATCATGTGTTATATAATCCTTACATGTTTCTAAAACATGACGAATAGTTGCATGGTCATCTTCATCATACAAACTTAAAATATATCTAATCTCATGTGGTTCATTTTTATTGATGAATTTATCATCTCTTTTTTTATTCATAAATTTCTCCTTGCAGGGTATTAGCCCTGCATAATATTACTTGTTAATTTTACCAGACTTATTTTTAGTTCCATCAACAAAAATATAAGACTGACCTGATTTCTGTGTTGGTGGTAATGTTTTACCCTTCACAGCTGTAATTTCTTTTGATTTGCTACACACTTTACCACTATTACTACAAGGCGAATACTGCCCTGATGCAGGAGCTTTAGTTCCTGGTTTGTAAGTTGTTGTTTTTTTATTTGCCATAATTATTTCTCCTTACAATAATATTGTTTATAGCTTTATTATTTAAAACTACAATTGTACATCAACTATCTAAATTAGATAATTATTCCAAGTTAAATTAAACCAGAAACTGTTAGATAGATAGTCCGGCAGCAATTCTATAAACTTTCATAATAGATTGCCTCCTATTTACATAAACGGCGTAATTGTCGTAATTATCGTCGGACTCCTTATTGACAAATATAATGAAATTATGATATTATATTTAAGATGATATGCATAATTGTGTTACATTTGTGTTGCATCAGAGTCTATGCAACTACTAGCCATTAAAATACTGCAATATTTTAATGGCTATTTTTATTGTTCACATTGTTATTTTGTATTTCTCTTACAAAAGCAATACAAGCTTTAATAAAGATACCATCATCAACTTTAGATGATATCTTTAAAAGTCTAATAACATTATTTTTTCTACGACCAAGCATTTCCATATTATCAGACTCTATTATATTATTTATCCTTGCTTTAAGTGCAAGCTGTTTATAATCAACATCCAATGATTCAGAAAGTTTCACAAGAAACTTCTCATCATGCGGTGCTTTTTTCTTACCAGTTTCTATCTTTGATAAGTAGCTTGAGCTTATTTCTATCTTTGCAGCTAAATCCTTAACTGCAATCTCACGCTTGACACGTATAAGCCTTATATACTTACCAAAGTTATATTCATTATCCATATTTACCCTTTATTTCTTTTTATTTTTATAACTGAACTAAAAATAGATGTCAATAGAAAAATACCATAAAAGGAAATTTTTTGACTAAATTAGGAAATCTTTTTATTTATAAATATATTATAGATATTAACTTGTTATTATTATAATTTTTTCATATATTTTTGGCTTTTAAAAATGATTCATTATTATGATGAGGATAAACTTCTTCAGCTACTACTGGAATAGATAAAAGTAAGAATAAAATTGTAAATAGATTTTTTAAATATCACATCTTCATATATTATAATAAGAGGTGATATATAAAAAGAAAAAGCAGAATTTTTGAACCCTGCTTACCTATCAATTTTACTAGATATCCAATTTGAAATAACAGCCCCTAAAAGAAAAGATGTACATGCTGTAATAAGTTCATAAAAAACTTTTAAATAATTCATTAATAGACGACCAAAATCAAAAGGTAATTCTATTTTTGATAAAGGATAAACTATGACAGTAACAAAAATTAAACCAATTAATACACAAGGTTTAGTTAATTTTATTAATGAAGAATATATATTTTTTATAATTTCATGTCTAGCATACATATCTTCTTTTTTGAGAAAGTGTTCTACTTGATTCAACTCTATTTTACTATCAAGAATATTCAAATCATTACTACCAGATGAGTATCCAATATATGAACCAGTTAAGAAGTCAGTACCATTTTTATTAAATTTAAAGCGATCACTATCTTTACTTACCATAGTATTATACCTCATTATCTGGAGTTAGTGTTACTATCTTAGCAAATTCCCCTTTTATTAAGTCTTCATCTATATCCACACCCCAAAAGTCAGACATTTTATCAACTTTTGACCATGCACTACCATCTCTATGGGACCAATTAGATAACTGCTGAGCAGAATATTTACCAAAAGTATCAAGCACTTTATCTATCATTATATTTAAGTCATTATCATTAACAACTTCTGCACCAATCTCTCTCTGTCCTTGGAGCACAAACTCATGCTTTTTATAAGCTATCTGCAAGCTCTTAAATATTGGACCATATTGAAAGTATGCAGGAAGTTCATCAAATAGTTTATTATCATTAACATAAAAATATGCTCCATAAACTATATATAATAACTTATGTAATTTTGTAATACTTATATCATTAATTTCTTTTTTATAACATTTTTCAATAATTGCATTTGCTATTTTTAGGGCGTTATAACTCATACTACACCTCCATCAGTATATTATACATATAACACTGCCAATATATTACAACTATAAAACAAAAACTTTTAGATAAACTTTTTACTAAATTTGTTTGTTATTTTTTCATAATATAATATTTATTAAAAAATGAAAAACATACAATTATAATTATAACCATATTTATAAGGGGGTGAGATAAAAAATAACGGAATAGTGAGATAAGCATGTTGCAGGACTATGTAACTACTATACAATGACTATGCAATTTTTAAAAACTTAAAATGATTTTAACTTTTTTTCACGATTTTTATTTTTGCTTATCTCATCATTCCACTAAAAATTATCTCGCCACGATATATCAGAGATGAAGTTCCCGCATTATGCAGGCTCAAAGAAACCTACTGGTTTACTATCAATTAGACCTATTATATACAAATAGGCTTCAATAATTAGGCAGTATTAGTTTGTCTAAAAATATTTAATAAAAAGTAAAAAATATAAAAGCAAGATATGTCTTGCAAAGGAGATTGGAATGAGATTTACTCAAGAACAATTACAAAGTTTTTTTGGTGAGAATGTTGATGTTTCTACATTACCTGCTGTAATAACAGGCAGTAATACAACAGAAACATCAATAATAACTATTTTTTTAATAATGCTTGCAATAATTTTTATGATAAATATTACAAAATTGGCTGTTAAAAAAATAGTAGAATCTAAAGATAGAGAAAATTTTTCATCTTCAAGAGAGCTTATGATTTATAGTTCAAATCAAAATGAAGATAAGAAAACTAATCATAAGCAAAACATATACAATAAATATTATTTTAATGTGTATGTAAAACAGCCGTATGATAAAAATGGCAAAACCAATACTAAATCAGGATATAAAAATCAAAAAACTTATAAACAAAGTGATGATGATTTTATAGATGCAGAAGTAGTAACCTAAATTATTTCAGCTCACCATAATAGGTGAGCTTTTTTATGATTATTATTAAAATAAATGTTAATATGGTTGTATGAAAATTTATTTACTATCAGTAAGTTATAATTATTGATAGTTAAAACATAATTTATATAGACTGTTTTTGTTTAAAATAAAGCTATATTCTAAATATGATTAAAACTAATTACAACCTTCATATGTATTGTTTTCTTTAATTTACTTGTAGTTAATCATTTTTAGATATAATTTATCTTTAAAGTTCTTTTTTATATTCCAATCATTATCTACACATTGGTCATTTTGAATAAACAAAACCACTGATTTACCACTTCCAACAGAACTTTTATATATGATGCCATCTATTGGTTTATTATTTATTGTATAGTTATAACGCAAATATTCTGTAATAATTTGTGTTGGTATATATTCTAAGTGTTCTTCTTTTCCATCTCTGTCAATTGGTCTAGCAAACCAATCAATAAAAGATTGCATAAATATATAGTAAGGTCTTTTATCACCTTTAACTTCATCATATATTGAAGGAATTTCTAACTTTGATGGCAAGGAAATAAGATTTAGTGGTCTTGAAGCTATAAAAGTAGCTGTATGTATATAAATATTGCAATTATTTTTATTACTATTAAGCACTTCATCAACGGCAGTTTGTTCATCAAATGCACCATAGAACATAGCTATCCCAACAGGACTCATTCTATTAGCTTGTAATGCATATTCTATGGGTACTGTTCCCATTTCAGATGCTGAATTTAAATTTTGCTTGTTATTTGTAATTCTAATTCTATATATTTTATCATTACATATTTGTTCAAATTTTAAATCACTAATAATTTTTGCAACTTGTTCAATTGGATAATATTTATTATTGTTATTTTCACTAAAAATAGTAAAACGCAACTTATGTTTAACTCTATATATAAACTTATCCCATTCTTCTAATAAATGTTGTTCTTTGAAAGGCTCTGCAAAAGGTCTAGCCCACAAGTTAGTATTTATTGTTGAATATATATCTTCAAAAAGAGTTTGAGACACAGCATTTATAGGCTCTTGTTCACTTAATAAATCCCATATATCAAATTGATAATTATTTAAATATCCTCCTTCTGCACTTTCATATGGAGAGTTTTCAACCGGATCTTGCCATTCATTGCTTATAGAAGATATAATATGTTTTATTACTATTTCTAAATCTAAAACATCAGTCTTTTTACCACAATAGGAACATAAACCTTGTTTACCATTTTTCTTTATGAAGTTGCTTAATCCTTTTTCGTCAAAGCAATGATGACAAACATATTTATTTGGTACTTTGCCATATCCTCTAGCTTCATATTCCATCAAAAGTTTTTTTGCCAAACCCATTATAATATCCTCTATTAATATTTATACATTAATTAAATAAAATATTGCTCTTGACTTACAGGCACCTCTGTTGCTCATAGTGCAGTATAAAGATAGTTTAAAGTTATAAAGTATATATGGAAAACTGCTTTTACAAACTTTTATTATTTTCACAGGCTTTTGATTGTTTACCAATAAAGATACATTATCTTTTAAGATTCTATATTATCTTCTATTGTTTCCTTATTTTTAGATTTAATTTTATTAAGCCGTTTTTGCAATTGCTCTATAATTAAAGCAATACCTGGAATATTTGATAGATTATCTAATGATTTTTCTGATTTCATTATATTATTTAAAACTTCAATTAAAGGATGATCTGATTGGTCAAATCCTTTAATTAATTGTCCTGGATTATCTGATGTCATATTTATTATATTGTATAATAATTTAAGATTAAGTTCGCGTACATTATCACTATCTATTTGTTCTACTTGTTTAGATAGTCCTTCAAATGTTTTGCTTATAACTTCTTTGTGAGTATATTCTTCTATAAGTCGCTTAGAAAGCTTTGCTTGTTTATTAAAATTTATGGCAGCCCATAGTAAAGGAATATATAATGGAATTATCAAACTTACTAATTTTGGCATATAACCTATTATTTCATACATAATTTTTCCATCTTTGAATATAATATATCCAATAATTATTGGTATAAAAGAACATAAAGAAAGGAAACATATAGTTATAGAAAAAGATTTATTTGATTTTGCTAAAATTTTTTCTTCTGATTCTCTTTTTTCTGAGTAAGCACTTGCTAACCCTGCTGTTAATGCAGAAGGAAGCAGATTTTGTATATCAGCATATAATGATTTATATTTATCACTTTGTCCATCTAAATAATTTTTAATACTATTATTAGTATCATTAATTATATCATCAATTTTAGTTGATAATAGTTTTGCTTGATTTTCTAATTTATCGTATGTTATTTCCAATTTTTTTTGTAATCCTTCTTCTTTTTGTAATTGTCCTTGTTTATCTTTATATTCATAACCATATATTTCATCATATAAATCAGATATTTCATTTTTTAGTGTAACAGATTCTTGATGTAATGGTTTGATTTTTGTGGATAATGTATTTGCTTCATTTAATAATTCTGTTGATATTTCTAGTTGTGAAGTAATATTATCTTTTTGTTTCTGACTTTCATCAATAGCATTATTAAGCTCATCGATAGTATTATTGAAATCATCAATATATTTTTTTATATCTTGTTGCTTTGTATTTATATTGTTTATAAATTCACTTTGTAGCTTATCTATTTGCTGTTTCTTTTCTTCTATATTTTGATAGTGTCCATTAACTAATTTATCTTTATTGTTGATTTCATCTATAATGTTCTGTGATTGTTTTAATAATTTATTGGTGTTTTGTATATTTTCATTTAATGTTATATTTTCATCTTTTATTTTTTGAATTTGTTCTTGTACATCATTATATATACTTTCCAGTTCAGATGTGTAATTTAGAATTTTATTTTTATATGTTTCATCAGTCAAAGTGTTTAACTTTTCATATTCATTTGTAAGTTTATCAACCTGCAGTTGTAATTGTTCTAATTCTTTTTCATCCATAAACATACCTTATAATGAAATATTTTAATATATGAAAATTTTAAAGTGTAAGATTGTTTGTGTTTAATCATACAATTCATAGTTGGCTTTTAAAGGCAAGTTTAAATTTGTTACTAAAAGCACCATTATCAAGTAATAAAATATTTTTTTTAAAAAAAGATTTTGTTGTATTATAAATATCATCAGAAACATTGTGAACAATATTGAATTTATTTATATCAATTTCTTCATTATTTACATAATTATATTCTATAAACCTTCTGCTATTATTTCCTTGTTTTAGAAACATATCAAATAAAATTTTAGCATTTTTGTTTATTTTTTTTATTACAGGCACAGCTTCAACTACTGTTGTATCGCTCTCGATTGCAATAAAAAGATAATCATACTCACTATTTTTTAGTTTAATTTTTTTAAAAGTATTCATTGTTTTAATCCATTTGAATTATGCAAGTCAAATGCCTCATCTAATAATTCCAAAACTTCCCTAATAATTCTTTTAACATCTTCATAGTTTTCTATAATTTTTATATCAAGCAAAGTAGCTGTAGTATGACATAATGGATGTCTATTATCTTTATAATACTTATACATCTTTTCTATATGTTCTGCAAGTTTATTATTTTTATTTTGAATTTTGACTCTATATTTGTCGCGTAATTCATACCCATCAAAGCACTTGAGACCTTTATTATCAATTTCTATGCCATATGATGTTAATAAATATTTAATTGAGCCTTCTAATGTTCTTAATGCTGGAAATGCATACATTGAATAATCTTGTAATGTATATGTAGGTTGTTCTAATAACGATGGTTGCAATATAGAAAATAACATGTCAGGAAAAATATTGTAAGATTTGGGTAAATAAAATTTTAAGTTTATATCTTTTGATTGAAAGTTATAAAACTCTTCATTCATTTTCTTTATTGTATTGGAAAAATTTTCTGTGCTTGATAAAAATATAATTATATCATTATATATTCTATAAGGTTTTCCTTGAAAAAGTATTTTTAAATTCTTGTATTTAGTTATAAAAAATTGCTCGTCATTGTTTTTGATGATATACTGTATTCCATTTTGTACTTCTTTTGTTTCAATTTTACATGTATCCTGCAAAAATGTAATTAAATTATCAAGATTATTGTTGCTATCTATTATAGTAAATTCCTTATTATCTGATAGATTATTACTGGTATTGCATGTATGATTTATTTGAGTTTTTTCTAATATTGCATTTTTTGCTAATGTATCTGCTAATTCATTATATTTATTTCCTGAGTGAGCTTTTACTTTAATAAATATTACATCTATTTTATTTCTAATTTCTTCAATAAATTTTTTATACAATATCGTATTCTCTTTTTTGGTTTTCCACTCACCAGTTATCCATTTTTCTATACCTTCATAATCATAAAAAATTATAACTTCTGTTATATCATTATCTTTTGCCCAATTTAAAGCAGATATTACACCTGCTAATTCGCCAGCTACATTTCTCATTTCTATTACATTTGGATTGTCTACTATACCGTAATGGCGGTAAATCTCATTATTATCTTTAAGAATTATATAACCGAAACTTGCAAGATTACAAGATTCAGAATAACTACCGTCTACATATATTTGAACAGTATGATTGTTTTCTATTGCTTCTGATGTTATATTATTATTATTTGATTCAGTAGATATAGTTGATATTGTATTATTTACATAATTTTGGGCTTCTTCCTGTGTTAAAAAACTTTTAAACTCTGCACCAGAATAACCCTTTATTTGTTTTTCACATTCTGACCAATCTGTAAAAATTCCTATTTCTCTGCCTTTTCTTACTGCATAATATTTTTTCGCCATTAAATAAACTCCATATTAGAACTCATAAAAAAACCTCGCTGGGTGTGCATGTATTACACATATGTGTATCACTAAATAGTGACTACAGAGGCATGCGAGGTCTAGTTATCTACTTCATATCATAGTTTTTATGATAGTGCAACTGCTTTTACCGGGGATTATGTGATAAAATATTGAGTGTAGATATATCAAGTTATTTTAATAATAATTTATGTTCTATCCAAATATCTGTCCAATTATCTTCTTTGTATTGTTTAAATTCAGATACTGCTTTATTAATTTCATTTGTATTTTCTTTAAACATGGAACATTTTGCAGATTCATTATCCATACAATATTTTGGATTGCCACATTTTTTATATAGCTTACATATCGCTGGTTCATCTGTCATATCATTGACAGCTTGCCATCTACAAAGAGTACAGCTTTTTTTCAAATACCCTGCACTATAAGCCATAGATTGACCAACCATATAGAAAAAACCACAATCTATGAATAACGGAATACAATCATCATATGGAATACTAATTTCATATATTCCTTTTCTGATTTTATCATAGTTTTTACATGTATATAAATTTTTATCAACATAACTTTTTAATGAATGATATAATATATATTTTTGAATGTATTGTTTAGTATCATATGTCATATCTTCTGGTCTTTTAAAGTTGTATAGTTTAATATTTGGATTTTCAATTAAGTCTGATGAATTTATAATATTCATTATATCTTCTTCTGATTTTATTTGAAGTTCTATAATACGGATTCCAGAATTTTTCTTTTCAAAAGAGCATTCATGAGTTACATATATCTCTATAAAAATTGGTGCAGTTTTATGTTCACAATATATATCTGCAATAAAATTATTATATTTATGTTCAATTATACATTTATGATAGAATTTTTTTAAATCAAATGATTTTGTTATTGGAATACTGCAGTAATCTTCATTATATATCTTACATTTTTTATATTGACTGCATTTATTTTTAACATTTAAGGTTAATTTAATAGACTTGCTTTTATTAAACCAGTCAGCAATCATTCTTGTTGCAATAGAATGTAAATATTTATCATATGAACATTTATCTGTTTTATGGGCAAAATGCCACTGGCGTATTTGTCCTCGTTTTAATATCATTTCTGTATTACAAGAAGGGCAGAAATATTTATTATTATCAACTGTATTTTTTATATCAACAATATTATTATTTTGGTCAAGTGCAAAATGCTGATATTTATGAGAATGTTTTACCATAATCAACTTCTATTCTGCTAAATCATTTGATTTATATATCATAATAAAAAGTATAAAAATCTTACTATCTCTGAAACTATTATAAACATATTTATATAAAACTTAATTATTTTATTATGTATAGAACAATATAAAAGTCAATATTTATCTTTAAGATTTTTATTTTTCTATTGTAGTACAATGTGTTTTTATATCAAATTCATATTAAAAATAAAGTAAATTTATATAATAATTATTGATATTTTATATATTTTCTATTATTTTATTAATAGAGAGGTGTAATATGGCACAAACAGTTAGTGTTAATTTTAAGTTAGATGCAGAAGTAAAGAAAGCTATGGAAAAAGTATGTAAAGAGATGGGACTTTCTATGAGTGCAGCATTTACAATTTTTGCAAAAAAAGTTGGCAGGGAACATCGTATTCCTTTTGAAATATCTGCAGACCCATTTTATTCTGAACAGAATATTGCAAGATTAAAAAAATCAATAGAGCAAATGGAAACAACAGGAGGCACTGTTCATGAGGTAGATTACAATGATTAAAGCTTGGACAGATGAAGCATGGGAAGATTTTGAATACTGGACTAAGCAGGATAGAAAAACATTAAAAAGAATTTTAACACTTATAAAAGATATAGAACGAAACGGTTATGGTGGAATAGGTAAACCAGAGCAGCTAAAGGGTGATTTATCAAAATACTGGAGTCGTCGTATAGATGATTATAACCGTATTGTCTATTGCATAGAAGATGATATAATAAAAATTGTTCAATGTGGTTCTCATTACAGAGATTAATAATAAATCATTCAAGTCTGCTATTATGCATGCTTTTTGATGTTGAAAATATTTTAAAGTGTATTAATTATCTTGCATATTTTATTCTTTTTAATTATAATTTAATGAAAAGAAGGAGTTAAAAATATGTCTAGTAATCAGCAAAATTTTAGTGATAAGGGAATAGCTATGGATGGTGCTCCATTAAAACCATTAAATGAAAGTGCACCACAACCAGCTTTAAGGACCCCAAAAACACCACAAAATAATAAAAGTAATTCTACAAAATTTCAAACAGAACATCCAAAGCCTAAAAAATAATGGTTGATAATTATTATGAGTAATGACGAGTTATCAGATTTTGATAAAAAATCTATACAAGATGCATGGATTGCAGCAGAAACGAGACATAGAGAGAATGAATATACTTTTATAAAGTATGTGTTTACATTTTCTTCTGCATTTTTGGGTTTTTCCATTGCATTGGTAACTTCTATATCAGGAAAAACTGATGTTAATATAAATAAAGCATTTCTTATATCATGTTGGATAACAATTGTATTGACTATGATGATTGGTTTGTTATCTTTATTAATAAGTAAAAAAGCAAATGTCAGATATATGGAGAATTTACAAAGAAGATTAAATAGAGAATCTGAATATCCTAACGGTTATGATAAAGCATGTGTTATATTAGAGTGGATTTTATTTGTCTTATTGTGCATTAGTATAGTATTTAATCTGCTGTTTATACATAGCTATATTTGATGAATATTTTTTTGTATAATTACAATAATATATAGGTGAAGTAATCTTATGTATGAAATTTTTGAAGGTCTTTTTATTGGAAATGATATTGATTGTAATATTTATAGCAAAAATAATGATTTTGCAATAATACATGCATGTAAAACTTGTCACCAAAGAGTTTTGAGATATAACAAATCATTATCTCAATTAGATCCTAATTATCTCATCTATGAGATGGATAATCATCTATTTTTAAATTTGGTTGACATGCCTCAGGAATTATTGCCAAAATATACAAATCCAATAATGATGAAAGCAATGTCTTTTATTGATGATTATATTTCCAATAAAAATATATTAATACATTGTAATCAAGGTCAATCTCGCTCTCCATCTTTAGCTTTGATATATTTGGCAAGACAAAATGTTATATCTAATGTTTCTTACCAATCTGCACTAAAAGATTTTATTAAATTATATCCTATATATAATGCTGGTACTGGAATTGCTTTGTATCTAAATCATAATTGGATAGATTTAATTAATTTGTAGAGAATAAATATGGATAATATTGTAGCTTTTCAAAATGATTATTTAAATAGGTTTGAACTTGTTAAAGAATGGACAGACGCGTTATTACCATTAAAGTTAAACCATAATTTAGTTATATCCATATCAGGTGATTGGGGAACCGGTAAAACATATCTTTCACAAAATTGGTGTAAGTATTTATTAGAGAATAATTATTTTTCCTGTTATATTGATGCTCATAAACAAGATTATGCAGAAGATCCGCTGCTTGTCATAATGAATGAAATAGAAAATAATTTAAAGCTGTATAAGAAAGATAAAAACTCCAAAACTAAGAGCTCTTTAACAAGAAAAATGAATATGGTCAAGAAAAAATTGCATATTATAAATAAATGTACACTAAAAACAGCAACATCCATAGCATTACCTGAAATTTTATCCTATGTAGTAAAAGAGCTATTTGAACAAGTAGATAAGCAAAATATAAAGTCATTCATTTATCAATTTTTAGAAGAATACGAAAATCAAAAGGATAAATATATTAAAAATCAATACAGCATTATGAGTAGTTATTCATCATATATTAAGGCTTTTAAAGATGCAGTTGAAAACTTTACTTTGGATTTTAATAAACCTGTTGTGATATTTATAGATGAGCTGGATAGAAGCAATCCAACATTTGTAATAAAGTTAATAGAGCAGTTGAAGCATATATTTGATATAAATAATCTTGTTTTTATTTTAACGGTAAATAAACATGAGCTATCAAATACTATTAAAAGTTTGTATGGCAGTGAAATGGATGGATATGCTTATTATAAAAAGTTCATTACTCATGATTTCACACTTTATCCTATAGAGTATATAGATAAAAACAATATTGTTTTGTTTATTAATGAATATGTTAGATTAAAGGAAAGTTTTGATTTAAGTAACGAATTTATTGTAATAATGGCAGATATTATTGAAATACTGAATTTATCTTTAAGAGACATTGAACAAATATTAGACCATATTTATTATATTAGAGACAAAGTTCAAGAAGACTATCACAAGGAATATCTTATAATATGTTTGTTTTACAGAGCAATATATATGAAAGATTACAAAGCATTTATAGAAGAAAGAGAGAATATGGAAATGTTAGATTGTAATATTATATATGAAGTACATAATAATATACAAATAAACAAATTATTTAAATTAATTGCTAATAATTTTAATACTTCAAATCATATATTTAATATTTTATCTATTATTGTAAGTATTCCAAAAAAGGAAGATTTATTGATTTTAGAAAGAAACTTTAAGCCACCATACATATATCCTCCATTTAGGGGTACTGACAGTTTTCATATAGATATTAAGTATATATATTACCCTATATTTACATACATAAATTTATTCAACTATCAATAATAGGGGCTACAATAGACAAATAATTATGAGAATGTAAGAGTTTTATTTAACCCTTACATATCTATTTATTATAATACTGTAAAATATCCTGCCAATAAAAAAGTATGCTAAAATACATTACTCTTATAAATCATTGTGGACCTAAAAATCTGTCTCCATTAAAATGAAGCATATGCTCAGGCATATTTGCTATCCAAATTTCTGTTTCCCATGCAATAATATCAGCAAAGTTTTTAAATGTTTTAAAATCTAGAAATGCTGTAATATAGATTTTTCCTGCAGTTACATTTTTAGTCATTGATTCTATTTCTTTTATTCTTTTAGGTTCTATTGGACCTACAGAAGTAACCGATTCAATAAAGTAAATCCGATTTTTTTCTTCAGAATATAAAATAATATCTGGTATCTTATCATGTAAAGAAATAGAAAACCTTAATAAATTAAGTTTTTCTGTATTTTTTATTAAATCTTTTTTTATTGTATCTCCTGCATAAATACATTCTGAGTTAGGTGCAAATCTTGGAGCAAATTATTCAATAATAGCTTTCTGTAATCGGTTATGTTCTCCTGATGAAAAACTAAAGTTAAATCCATTTATTTTTATTTGTATCTTTCTTATAATAATTTTGGAGGAGTATTATGGGTTTCATATGTCATTTATTATTGGGATAATAGGATAATATATACAATAATGTGAGGGTGCATTATGAGATATAAACATAGTGTAATAGATGCTGCATGTTGCAGATATTTTTTCCATTTATAATACAAGATATTGTTTACAAGCATTTCTAAACATCTCAATATAGCGAATATCATTATCGGTTTTAGCAGTTTTTCTATTAAGAATACTACTAAACTGAGATAAATCAATTTTGATTTCTTGTTCAAATATATTATGTTCATTAATATCAATATAGTAGTTTATATATTCTGATTTAATATTTTGTTTTTGTTGTGTTCTGTGCAGCAGAAAGTAAAATTCAGGTTTGATAAACTCATTATTTGTTACCAGTCTATTATTTTCAATTTTCACACAAGGATGACTTGTTAAAGCATTATATATCGGGTGGGTGTTATCAATAATCATTCCATAAAATCTTACTCTCCACTGCATATATCCAAATATCCATGCACTATTCATTACATACGCATTATGATAAGCATATCCTTTGACAGAAAGAAAGTGCTGTATCATCTGTTCAATTAACTTATCATTGAATACTATTCCTGTTATCTGTCTTAATAACCTAATAACACTATCAAAATTTTCCTGCATAAATTCTATAACTTCTTTTGCAACGCCATCTATTTTTGATTTAACATTTTTAGTTGTATCTTTCCATACATGGCTTGCATAGGGGCAGGCTTCATATCTATATCTATCATATACTGCCAGTTTTTCAACTGTTTTAGGATAGTGTTTACCATATGGTCTGATTTTTGTATTAGGGTTATATAATCCTATGATACTGATAGGGTTATCACAGGCAGGACATACAGCATACTGACTGTCTCTATCAACTTGATAATAAGGTTCAAGTTTGCCAGTATCTTTTTCAAAATTTTCTTTTGAGATAGTATTTATTTTTGTCCATTTTGGTCTTAATTTATATGTATCCATATTCTACCAGTTTTATTTTTTAATAATATATCAGTAAAAAATAAAATAATCTATATTTTAATTATTACATTTAGAAATTTTATTATCTGAAATAAGTTTATATCTTCCGTTCACTAGACGCCAAAATTTTTCATCTATTTCAGGCACCCAGTATTTCTTTTCTGCAATTTGCAGGCATTGAAGGATAGTAGAGATTGATACATTAAAATCTCTTCCTTTGCTGTCTCTTAAATGGAAAAATCCGTCATCTTGACAGACTTCCCAGTTAGTATTTTTTACAACACTTTTTAATTCTGCACCATCAAAAAATTCATATACTGGGTCTGAATAAATTAAACCTTTTCTTTTTGGTTTTCTAAAAAAATCTTTAACTAATGATATTAATTTTATCATAATTATAACTCCTTTTATTTCTTTATATTAATTATTTAATCAATGTTACATATTTCATAAGTTACTAGATACAATGACATAAATGTAACTATTGTTACCTATTATGTAGTAAGAGGTGATATATGAAAAAATTTTTAATAATAGCATTTTTGTTTATAGCAATTCATACTAATACTCTGTATGCACAGGACTTTCTAACTTCTCAACTAATGCAATATTTCATGTATGCATCAACACTGAATGAAGACAATCTGCCACATAATAACGAATCTTTTTCAAAGGCAAAAAAGCTAATGAAGAAGGTATATTATGATAACCAATATTCATTCTACTGTGGCTGCAAGTATGATTATAAACAAATTAAAGGTAAGGAGAAAACGGTGGTAGATGCCTCATCATGTGGATATAAACCAAGAAAGAATGAGCAGAGAGGACAGATTATAGAGTGGGAGCATGTAGTGCCTGCTCATGCATTTGGCAATACCCTACAGTGCTGGAGAGAACCGATATGCACAGATAAAAATGGTAAATCGTTTAAGGGCAGGAAATGCTGCGAAAATATAGACCCAGTATTTAGAGTTATGCAGGCAGATATGTATAATCTTCAGCCTGCTGTGGGTGAGTTAAATGCTGATAGAAGCAATTATCATTATGGAATAATCGCAGGTGAGCCACGAGAATATGGAGCATGCGATTTTGAGATAGAAGGTAAGCTGGCAGAACCAAAAGAGGACATTCGTGGAGATATTGCAAGAACATATTTTTATATGGAAGACACCTATGGAGTAAGGATATCAGATAAGCAGCGTAAATTGTTTCAGGTGTGGGATAATCAGGACCCAGTATCAGAATGGGAGCGAATAAGAGCTGACAGAATATGGTGAAGCCTTTTCCCAATTTAAAGGCAAACCAAAACAGGCAATAGAGCATTTATTAAAAGTTCGCAGGGGATATGTGCCGGGGGCATTCCATAGAGATGATATTGGCGATATAGATTTAGTTTGGGGAAATAAGCATTATGGACTTAAGCATATAGAAAAACAAAGAAATAAAAAAGGACAAGATTTTAATAAGTTAATGGAAGAAATAACTGATGTAATAGAACATGGAAAAATTATAGATGATGAATGGGATGAAAATATGAAAGTAATAGTAGATGAAACTAAAAAAATTTTAATAAAGCTTACATGGGATGATGAAAAAGTTGAAAATAAAAATAGAAACTGGCTGTTTAATGGATATTTTAAATATGAGCTGTAAGGGACATCTCCCACCAACCATTTCTTGATGCTTACGCTTGTTGTGGTCATTACACCCCACTATATAAGTGTGATAATATCCCAACAAGCCCTTACAGCTTATGCATATAAATATTGATAGGTATAATATACTAACTTATTAAAAAATAATCAAGGAAAAAAATGACTAACAGAGTAAAAAGACATTTATTAAAAATCAGGCATAGACACGAGCAGCGAGAAAGAGATAAGGAACTGGAAGGATTAAAGTATTGCCTAGAAGTTCGCAGCGGCATGTATTGTGACTCACCAGATTATATAATGGTGGTGAGTATAGGAATATGTATATTTAGTTTAGTTATGCTGCTTTATTTTGCTTTATAATCAGGTAAAGAAATGCTGACAGTATCTGCTAAGCAGTTAAAGAAAGAAAATCAGAAAAAGGGGATATTCCATACAAATGAGAAGCTGGCATTGTATTTAAAGACGAGGATGCTGGATTATGTATATGAGTTTAAATATGGAAAAATAACAGAGATAGCGGACTTATGCTGCGGAGCAGGCAGCCTTTTAAAAGTATTTAATGATGATGCAGTTAAATATGGCTGTGACATAGAGGCATCATTTATTAAGGAAGCGGATAAGAATATAAAAGGCACATTTAAATGTGACAGTATATTTAATGAGCCTTTTGGGAATAAGAGATTTAAATATATTACAGGCAACTACCCTTTTTCCATTCGTGGTGACGGCAAGGCAGTTACTCAGCAGTTATCATCACCAGTAGAGTTTTCAAATATATTAGACAGTGCCTTTATATATGCTAATTTAAAAGCATTAACGGAAGACGGACTATGTTTACTTTTAGGGTTTCCGGGAATATTATACCGCAGTGGTAAAGAGAAAGTATTTAGAAAATATTTGATTGATAATAATTATCTTGAAGCAATAGAAGAGATACCAGCTGATAAAGAATTTTTTGATGATACAGTAATTCAAACAGTATTAATGGTATTAAGAAAAAATAAGACAGATGATAAGATAACTTTTATTAATCAGCATGGAGAAAAAAGAGCTGTATTAAAAAAAGAGATAATAGAAAATGATTACAGCTTAACAGTAAATAGTTATATAGAACATTTGACACAAAAAGAAGAAATAGATATATGGGCTAATACATACAGCCTTATAGCCAGTTCAATACACAATATAGTTCGCAATACAGAATTTATAATCTGTATTGATGAATGTATTGATTATCTATAATAAATTATTTTAATATTTATATCATGATAATATAATTTTTAACCAAATGATGAAATGATGAAAAATAAAAATTGCAAAAAAAAGTTTCAGGCAATATATTTCTGTTGCATTTTTTATTAAACTCTTTATCAAGTTAAGCGAAACGAAATAAAAATCTACTGGCTATGCCATTAGATGACAAAGTCTTATAGAAAAAATCTTTTTATATAGTTAAGATGAATTGTTCAAGTAAAATCAAACTATAATAACAAGGAGATTTTATGTTACACAGTTTATTACTAAGTAAATGGTTATGCCAAGTATCATATAATCTTTACATTTAAGTATAGAAGAAAAAAAATATAATAAATATCAAGGAACCATAAGAGGTATTATAACAAGTTTATATTATTATATTTTTAGATTTTACAAAAAGTCTTTATTTTTTATAAAAATACTTGTAATATTAATATAATTATGCTATATACTTAAATTTTGGAGGTGCCAGATGGCAATAGATAAAGAAAAGAAACAGTCAGTCATTGACAGTTACAAACAACATGAAGGAGATACAGGTTCTCCAGAAGTGCAGGTTGCATTACTTACTGCTCGTATTGAATATCTAAATGAGCATTTTCAAACTCATCCTAAAGACCACCATTCACGCCGTGGTTTACTTATGCTTGTTGGTAAAAGACGCAAACTTTTAGACTATCTTAAAAAGAAAAGTTTTCCTCGTTACCGTGCATTAATTGAGTCATTAGGCATAAGGAAGTAATTAAATGGAAAAAAATATTCATTCCTATGAAATAAGCTTGCCAGGTTGTGCTGAGCCTATTATTTTTGAAACAGGTTGGAAAGCAAAACAGGCTAACGGAAGTATTTGGATAAAACAAGGTGGAACAGTAGTTTTAGTTACTGCTGTTGCAGGTAAGGCACCTGAAGCTTATCAAGATTTTTTCCCACTTACTGTTAACTATATTGAAAAAATGTATTCTGTTGGGAAAATTCCAGGTGGATATGTTAAAAGAGAAACTAAACCAAGCGATAGGGAAACTCTTATCTCTCGCTTAATTGACCGTCCTTTACGCCCATTATTTGATGACGGTTTTCGTAATGAGACTCAGGTGGTGGCTACAGTTTTGTCGGCTGATAGTATTGGTCTGCCTGATATTCTGGCTTTAAATGCTGCTAGTGCTGCATTGATGATTTCCGACATACCTTTTAGTATGGCAGTTGGCGGAGTTCGTATTGGTAAGCTGAATGGGGAATTAATTATAAACCCACCAGTTAAACTGCACGAAAAACTTTCTATGAATATAGTAGTTGCAGGAACGAAAGATGCTATTGCAATGGTGGAAGCCGGTATGAACGGCGTCACTGAAGATGAAGTTATTGAAGCTCTTGAATATGGTCATGAGCAGATAAAAAAACTTGTTGAAGTTCAGGAAAGAATGGCTGCAGAAATTGGTAAACCAAAAATGGAATACCCTGATTTCTCATTACCAAAAGATTTAGTTCAGGAAGCCTATGAAAAATTTAGTGCGGCTTTTAAAGATGCTTTTGATGTAAAAGGTAAGCTTGAATCTTATGAAGCTATTGACAAGGTTAAAGAAGAATATTTGGCCTATGTTTTAGAAACTCGTGGTGAAGACGAGTTTGAAGCAAACAAAGGAATTTATAAAGATATAGCAAAAGAAGTTGAAAAAATAGTATTCAGAAACTCACTTGTGAAAACTCATAAAAGAGCAGACGGCAGGGCACTTGATGAAATCCGTCCTATTGATATTGAAGTAGGTGTGCTTCCTATGGCTCACGGTTCAGCTCTTTTTACAAGGGGTGAAACTCAGGCATTAGTTGTAGCAACTCTTGGCTCAAAAAATGACAGCCAGACACTTGAAAGTATTGAAGGTGTAAGCAATAAATCTTTTATGCTGCAATATAACTTTCCGCCATTTTCTGTTGGTGAAGTTGGTAGAATTGGTGCTCCTGGCAGGCGTGAAATCGGCCATGGTGCATTAGCTGAGCGTGCTTTATCAGCTGTTGTTCCTAATGACAGCAGTTTTCCTTATTCAGTAAGGGTTGTTTCTGAAATATTAGAATCAAATGGTTCTTCATCTATGGCAACAGTTTGTGGTGGTGCATTATCTATGATGGATGCTGGTTTGCAGATTACGGCGCCTGTTGCAGGTGTTGCTATGGGTTTAGTAATGGAAGAAGATGGCGACTATGTTGTCTTAACAGATATTATGGGGCTTGAAGACCACCTTGGTGATATGGACTTTAAGGTAGCAGGAACAGAAACTGGTATTACTGCACTGCAAATGGATATTAAAATCAAAGGCTTATCTAAAGAAATTTTAACAAAAGCTTTAGCTCAGGCAAAAGAAGGCAGATTATTTATTTTAAATAAATATAAAGAAGTTCTTCCAGAGCCTAGAAAAGATTTAAATCCTAATGCTCCAAGAGTGTTTACAATGAATATTAATCCTGATAAAACAGGTGCTTTAATTGGTCCGCAGGGCAAAAACATTAAAGCTATTGTAGAAGCAACAGGAGCGAGCATTGATATATTAGATGGCGGTATTGTTAATATATTTGGCAAAAATCAGGCAACTATTGATAATGCTGTTAATATGATTGAGGCAACTATTGCAGAAGCTGTTGTTGGTAAAACTTATACTGCAAAAGTCAAAAAAGTTATGGAATATGGTGCATTTGTAGAAATACTTCCAGGGCTTGAAGGTTTGCTGCATGTATCTCAGTATGCTCATGAAAGAATACCATCCATTGCAGACTATTTAAAAGTAGGCGATAAAGTAGATGTTATGTATATGGGTAAAGATAGAAACGGCAGAATGGAGCTTTCTAGAAAAGCACTTTTGCCAAAACCAGAAAAAGCAGAAAAGTAATAAACACTAAAAATGCTTAAATAAATTAATCCCTGTTTGGAAAAACAGGGATTTTTTGCTTATTATTCATTTAAAAAAGGCTGTAAATTAAATTATTTTAAGTTATATATAATTCATATTTTTAATCAGTTTTGTAAAATAAACAGTCTTACTTTTCAATAAATTTTAAATCACCTATTCTTAATTCTTTATTACTTACACTTAATTTGTTAGAAGCCTGCAGGCTTTTAATATAATCTTCTTCTATTTTCATAATATTTGCAGGTCCGCCCATACGAGTTCTACCAATATCTGTAATAACAATTTTGTTGTCATTTATTTCTATATTACCAAAATAATTATTAACTCCAGCAAATCCGCTGAATCTGTTTCCGGAGAAAGTAATTGTTATTTCAGTATTTTTGTATGGTGCAGTTAAGTGATATATTTTGCCGTCAGTCTTTTTTAATTCATCTGTAACATCCATTCTGCTTTGGCAGGCTGATACAGTAAACAGTATAAGTATTAATAAAATTATTTTTTTCATTTTTTTACCTCATTGTAATAATACTTAATTATAACCTATGTTTTTTTAAATACAATATTTTTATTGATAAATTTTATGACAATAAGAAATATATAATTGTTATATTAATTTACTTGATTTTTTTATAATTATACTAGATAATAATTTTGCATAATTTAAAAATAATGGTTAATTAATGGATATTATAAATATCAATATAATTGCAGAAGAAGACTGTTTAATACCATCTTATGAAACTGCAGGAGCAAGTGGTGCTGATTTAAAATCAAAAGAAGATGGTATATTAAAGTCTGGTGAAAGAAGGCTTGTAAAAACAGGTGTTTTTATAGAGCTGCCTGCAGGGTATGAAGCTCAGGTTAGACCAAGAAGCGGTTTGGCTTTAAAACACGGTATAACTATGCTTAACAGTCCTGGCACAATTGACAGTGACTATCGCGGGGAAATTGGTGTTATAATGATAAATCATGGCAGTGAGCCTTTTGTATATAAGAAAGGGGATAGAATAGCTCAGCTTGTAATATCAAAATACAGCAGAGTAGAATTCAAAAACACTTTATCTTTGACAGAAACTGTCAGAGGTGCTGGTGGTTTTGGTCATACAGGTAAATAAAATAATATAAATTGCGAAATATGGAGGAATAATGAATATTCGTGAGTATGAAGTGAAAGTGCAGCTCCCTGCAGAGCTGAAACCGTTGGAAACAATGGCTTATAATCTTTGGTTTGCATGGAACTCTCCTGCAACAGCTATTTATAAAAATATTAATGAAAAACTTTGGGAAGAATCTGAACATAATCCACTTGCTGTTATTTCAGCACTTACTATGGACGACTGTAAACGCTTGATGGATGATGATGTATTTATGGCAAGTTTAAATGATGTGTATGAAGATTTTCAGCAGTATATGTCTTTACCTCGCTGGTTTAATAAAGCTCATAAAAATGCTTCAGATATGCTTGTTGCTTATTTTTCTGCAGAGTATGGTATACATGAATCTGTTCAGCTTTACTCTGGCGGCTTAGGTATTTTATCTGGCGACCATTGTAAATCAACTTCTGATATGGGTATACCACTTGTAGCAGTTGGTTTACTTTATAGAAACGGTTATTTTCACCAGTATATGAGCTCAGATGGCTGGCAGCAGGAACGCTATCCATATAATGAATTTTATCTTATGCCTCTTAAAAGAGCAGAAGATAAAAATGGCAAAGAAATTACTCTTGAGATGAAAATAGGCGAAAGAAATATTAAAATCAGAGTATGGAAATTAAAGGTAGGTTTAATGGAAATTGTTCTTTTAGATACAGATGTTCCTGAAAACCATCCAGATGATAGAATTATTACTGGTAAACTTTATGATGGTGACAGTAATATGCGTATCCGTCAGGAAATTGTTCTTGGTGTTGCTGGTGTTAGAGCATTAGCTGCAATGGGTTTACATCCAACAGTTTATCATTTAAATGAAGGTCATCCTGCATTTGTTTCTATTGAGCGTTTAAAACAGCTTATAGAGCAGGGTATAGATATGCGTCTTGCAACAGAAATTGTTCGTAAAAGCACTCTTTTTACTACTCACACACCTGTTCCAGCTGGGTTTGATGTTTTCAGTATGGACCAAATTAAACAATATTTAAGCGGAATTTATGAGCCTGTAGGTATAAACTTAAATATGCTTATGAGTTTTGGAAGAAAAGATAGAAGCAATACTGCTGAGCCATTTAATATGGCAGTATGTGGTATTAATCTTTCTACATATAGAAATGGTGTTGCTAAGCTTCATGGTAAAGTAAGCCGTGAAATGTTCCATTCTATGTGGTCTCAGGCTATTTTATCACAAGTGCCAATAGGTCATGTAACAAATGGTGTGCATTTACCTACATTTATGTCAAGCGATATGAAAAATATTCTTTCCCGTTATGTATCAGAAGACTGGTCATCTAAACCTTATGATTTTGATATATGGGAAAAAGTCAACAATATTCCTGATAATGTTTTATTTGATATGAAACGCAACCAAAGGGAACGCCTTGTATCATTTATACGCAGAACTACAAAAGAAACTATCCATAAAAATGGCGGCAGTGCAAGTGAATTATTAGCAGCAGAGGATATTTTAAATCCTGATGCTTTAACAATAGGTTTTGCAAGACGCTTTGCAACATATAAACGCGGTTATCTTTTATTTATGGATGAAGAAAGATTAAAAAGACTTTTCAGCAATCCAGAGAGACCTATTCAGTTTATTATTGCAGGTAAAGCTCACCCAAAAGATAATGAAGGTAAAGAAATTATTAAACAAATTATACATATAGCTAAAAAACCAGAATTCCGTAAACATATTGTATTTATTGAAGACTATGATATAGAAGTAGCACGCTATATGACTCGTGGTGTAGATATTTGGCTTAACAACCCTCGCAGACCTATGGAAGCTTCTGGAACATCTGGTATGAAAGCAAGTGCCAATGGTGCTTTAAACTTATCTATATTAGATGGCTGGTGGGATGAAGGCTTTAATGGCAAAAACGGATGGGCAATTGGTGCAGGCGAAGAATATCCAGACAACGGTTACCAAGACTATGTTGAAAGTATGGAAATTTATAATATTCTTGAAAAAGATATTATTCCAGTTTTCTATGCAAAAGATAAATCAGGTATGCCTAGAGAATGGCTGAAAATGGTTAAAGAAAATTTAAAAACAGTGCCAAGCTACTTTAATACATCAAGAATGTTAATTGATTATGCTAACCAGTATTATGTGCCACTTCATGAACTGCAGAAAGAATTTAATGCAAATAGTTATGAAGAAGCTAAAAAATACCTTAACTGGTATAACCAAATATTAGATAGATGGGATGGTGTATCATTTATCAGTTCAGAAGTAGAAGTTGCAAATGGCTTTGTTCCCGGCGAAACAGTAAAATTTAAAGCTCAGATTAATACTAATGGAACAGCTGCTGAACATTTAGGTGTATTTGCTGTTGTAGAATATGATGGTGAAAGCGGCAACTTAAAAAACCCTGAATTTATCCGCTTATATCAGGAAAAAAGCAGCGATATGTTTAGTGAATCATATACATTAACTCGTTCTGGTAAATTAAAAGTTGGATTTTTAGTAACACCATTTCACAGGTTCTTAAAAAATCCATTTGAATTAAATAAAGCCAAATGGGCATAATATGAGCGAAAAATTATATCTGCCATATTCTGATGGTTGTTTTGTTTGCGGCCATAATAATATTCATGGTTTGCAGGTGCAGTTTTATGTGCAGGATAGTAGTGTTAAAGTAGACTTAAATTTTGCACCACATTTTAATAGTTTTCCCCATATAACTCATGGTGGTGTATTGTCATCAATACTTGATGAAGCTATGGGGTGGTCTGCTTTTATATTTTCTGATATAGAAACATTTCTTTTTACAAGAGAATTAAATGTTACCTATAAAAGAAATGCTCCTATTGGTGAACCATTACTTTTAACAGCAGAATATGTTAGAGCAGAGCGTGGTGGTATGTTTTGTACCAAAGGAAAGATTACTGATAAGGATGACAAAATAATAACTGTTTCTAAAGGCTTATTCTTTCCTACATCTAAAGAAAAAATGATGGAAACTATACCACATCTTTCCTTTTTAGATGGGCTTGCATATCACCCAAAGGCATTAAAATACTGTAAGTTGTAAATAACTAAATATGGTTTATAAATTCAGCCCGTTTAAGCGGGCTGATATTTTTAATGCTGTGTATTATTTTATAATCATTATGTTTTTGATAAATTTATTTATATATTAAATTTTAATATATAAAAATATGTAAATTGTTTTTGTTTGGAGTAATAATATATGGTATATTATACAGAAATTTTAGGAAGATTTGACTTTGTAGAATCAGATATGGAATATATCACATCTATTAAAGAAAATATGCTGCAATATGAAGAATCATTTATAAATGATGTATTATCATATCTTCAAAATGATGTATTATTTATGTCAGAATATGGAAATATTATAGATAAATTAAATACAAATAAACTTTCCAGCTGGTATAAATCTGTTATTTCTGGAAGACTTAGTGGCTATTTTAGTGAATTTGTAAGTGAATTTAATCTGCAGTATGTTCCAAAAGGTTCTTTTTCAGGAGAGCGAATTGCAGAGCTATTCAGTTTTATCCGTATATGGTTTCAAAATAAACTGGTAGAAATATGCGAATGTGAATGGGATTATAAAGGAATATTAAATGCATATACAAAAGTAATAAATGCTGCCATTTATGTTACTATGAACACCTATGTGCCAAGAGATAAATCTACAAGCCACACATCAAAAATGAAAAATACAATACTTGTATGGTCGGAAAAAGCATCTCTTGTTACTCATTCTATGCTGCTTGTATTTTTAATGATAATGACTTTAGCAGGTGTAGGATTTTTTGTTTGGAGCTTATGGGATTTAAAAGATGTTGCTCCAGATAAATTATTTGTTACTGCTTTAGGCTCACTGCTTGTTTTATGGGTATTAATAGAACTTATCAACTCAGAAATACAAATGCTGAAAGGGGATAGGTTTAAGATTAGTATATTTGTTGGTGTAGTATTGATTGCATTTATTCGTGAAGTATTGATTATGACATTAAAACATGATGCAAGTAATACAAACACTATGATACTTATGCTTGGCGGTATTCTTGTGTTAGGTGTTACATACTGGATGCTTGCAAAATCAGAAGAAAGAACAAAAAATTAAATAAAATAAAGGTGAAAATATCATTTTTCGCCTTTTTAAAACTTTCTAAACAATCATTTAAAATTTTACAGTTTAATAATATAGACTGAACTATCAAAAAATTTTGTCATGTAATTATTTTGAGCCTGATTTTTTACAGGCGAAAAATCTAAATTATACATATTGCAGCAGTGCATAATATCTTTCAATTATATATATACTTTGCTTATAAAGCAAATTCTGTATGGCCTAATTTACTTTAAATTCTCTTGCTATATTCATTGTGGGTATATGTATAATTTAAACTTGCTTTGCCTGCCTGCTTATATTTATTATATATTTCCATTTTATTATTAATAATGATTATAATTTTTATTAAAGTCAATAAAATTGAAATAATGAATAAAATAGCAATTTAAGTATTTAAAAAAATTTTTTTTTATTGTATATATAATAAAAAATGAAAAAGGATGTAACTGAATATGAAAAAAATAGGTATTATGACAAGCGGTGGAGACAGTCCTGGTATGAATGGAGCTATTAGAGCAGCAGTTAGAGCTGCTATAAACTATGGTATGACACCTTATGGTATATTATCAGGCTATAAAGGAATGATTGAAGGCAGTATTTTTGAGCTAAAACATTCTGATGTTTCAAATATTATTAGCAGAGGCGGCACCATACTGCAGACTGCCAGAAGTCTTGAATTTAAAACAGAAGAGGGTCAGAAAAAAGCTGTTGCTAATTTAGAAAAATATGGCATTGAAGGTTTAGTTGTTATAGGTGGAGATGGTTCATTAAGTGGTGCAAAAGTCCTTGATGAAAAATTTGGTATTAAATCTATAGGAATACCAGGCTCTATTGATAATGATATATATGGCACAGATGTATCTTTGGGAGTTGATACTGCACTGAATGTTATTATGGATTCTATAGATATGATTAATAATACTGCAAGTTCCCATGGCAGAACTTTTGTTATAGAAGTAATGGGGAGACATTGTGGATATCTTGCTGTTATGGCTGGTATAGCAACAGGTGCTGATGCAGTAATTATTCCAGAAGTTGAGCCTGATTTGGCAGGAATTGCAGAAAAATTTAAAAAAAGAGCAGCTGATTGTAAAACAAGAAATATTTTAATAGTTGCAGAAGGTGCAGGTTCTGCTTATGATTTTGGAAAAAAACTTCAGGAAGCAGGCACATTTGATGCAAGAATAACTGTTTTAGGTCATGTTCAGCGTGGTGGTTTTCCAACATATTTTGACAGAGTGCTTGGTTCTCGTATGGGTGCTGCAGCTGTAGAAGGGCTTATGAATGGAAAAACTGCTGTAATGACAGGTTTGCAGGGAAATCAAATAAAATTTGTTCCTTATGAAGAAGTATTTTCTAAAAGGCACGAATTAAATAATAACATAATTAAACTGCTTGATGATTTAGCATAATATAATAAATGCCCCTGTCATAAAGTATGGCAGGGGATAAAAATAAAATTATGATTAATTATTTTCAGTAGATTTTTCTTTTTCTGTTTCTTCTGAAATATCTTCTATTTCAACAAATTTTACTTTATTGCGAACAATATCAGTTAAAGCTTTTGATGTTACTTTTTCGCTTGATTTTAAATCAGCTAAAACAGTAGTTTCATCAGGATTGTTTAATTCTCTGGCACGAAGTGCTGCTAAATGAACAAGTTTAAATCTACTATCCACATTTTTTTGGTTAATTATTCTTTCAATGTCTAAAAATGCCATTGTCATCTCCTTATTATATACTCATAAATTCATTTACATTATTATACTGATTAGTTCTAAGTTTTTCTGCAAGGTATATTCTTTCTAGCTGTTTAAAAGCTTCGTTACTTGCATCATTAATTATTAAATAATCATATTTTTTAAAATATTCAACTTCTTTTTTTGCATTTTCCAATCTTAATGCAATATTGTCTGCTTTATCAGTGCCTCTGTTTTCAAGTCTTGATTTAAGCTCAGCAAGGCTTGGGGCTGCTATAAAAATAAAAGTAGCAATATTATCAAGTTTTTCTTTTAACTGCATTGCTCCCTGTGGGTCAATATCTAAAAAAATATCAATACCCTCATTTAATGCATTATTAATTTGCTGTTTAGATGTGCCATAATAATTATCATGAACTTCTGCCCATTCTAAAAAGTCGTTATTATCTATCATTTTTATAAAAGTATCTTTATCTATGAAAAAATATTCCTTTCCGTTTATTTCATTTCCTCTTGGTGCTCTTGTAGTATATGATATAGAATATCTTACAGCAGGATATTTATTTATAAGCATAGAGCATAATGTAGATTTGCCTGCACCGCTTGGTGCTGAAATGATATATAACCTGCCTTTACTCATAAGACCTCCAAATATGTAGGGGTATTTAATTATAAAATAATTAATTAGTCAATATTTAAATTAATAATTTATAGAACAGGTTGTATAATTTTACTGTTATCATTATGCAGAATATTGTATTCAATGCCATATATTTCTTTTAAAAGACTGTTTGTTATTACATCATCTGTTTTGCCGTTTGCTAATATTTCTCCATTTTTTATTACAAGTGTATTTTCTGCAAACCATAAAATATGGTTAGGGTCATGACTGCATGCAATAATAAGCTTGCCAGTTTCTGCAAGTTTTTTTAATATTTTCCATATAGTTATTTGGTTATTAAAATCAAGAGCACTTGTAGGCTCATCAAGTATCATGACAGGTGCATTTTGTGCAATAGAGCGTGCAATTAATGTAAGCTGTCTTTGTCCACCGCTTAATGCCGTAACAGGTTTATCAGAAATATCAGCTATATTTACCATTTCTATTGCTTTTTCAGCTTCAATGTAATCTTCTTTTTTTAAGCCAAATATACCGCCCATATATGGGGACCTTCCCATTAATATCATTTCTCTAACAGTAAAAGGAAAGGGTGGTTTATGTTCTTGTGGAACATACGATATTAATTTTGCCAGTTTTGAAGTATTTAATTTTTCATAATCTAAATGATTGATTTTAATCTGACTGCCTGTATGCTTTAAAAGACCTAATATACATTTAAAAAAAGTAGTTTTACCACTGCCATTTGGACCCATTAAGCCCCACAGGCTGCCACTTTCTGCATTAAATGATATATTCTTCAAAATATGGTTATTTCCGTAATAGAAATTTAAGTTTTTTATTTCAAGCATATATATCACCTAGTTAAACAGTCTGCCGCTTTTAGCACGAAGTATCCATATTAAAAATGGGGCACCTATTATAGAAGTAATAATACCTATAGGTATTTCTCCTACTGTTAATGTTCTTGCAATAGTATCGCATATTAACAGATATACTGCACCACCAAGGCTTGCAATAGGTATAACATATCTGTTATCAGGTCCAGTTAGGAGCCTTGCTGCATGTGGCATCATTAACCCAACCCATGCAATAATACCAACACTTGATACACATACTGCTGTCATTAATGTAGCTGTTATTATAAAAATAGTTTTATACTTATCTGGGTTTATGCCTAATGTTTTAGCATCTTCATCACCTATTGAAAGCAGATTTAGTTTCCATGCAAATACCCATGCTATAATAAAGCATATCAATATTAATATGGCATTTATATATATATCGCTCCATGATGCGTGATATAGTCCACCCATCATCCAAAAAGTAATTTCTCTAAGCTGTGTATCTTCTGATAAGTATTTCATAATGGATACAAGAGCTGAAAAAATAGAGCCTGTAATTACCCCTGAAAGCACAAGACCTACGGTATTTATTTCTCCTTTCTGTCTTGCAAGCATATATGATGAAAGCACAGCAATTAAAGCGAATATAAATGCAGAGATTTGAATGGGTAGAAAAAGTGCTGGAAATATGATTGCAAAAGCTGCACCAAAGCTTGCTCCACTTGATGCGCCAAGTATAAAAGGCTCTACAAGTGGATTTCTGAAACAGCCTTGATATAATGCACCAGCTGTAGAAAGAGCAAATCCTGCAAGTATAGCCATAATAACACGGGGCATACGCATATTCCATACAATAGCCATGTCTCTTTTTGATATTTCTTCAAAACTAAAGCCAGTTAGTTTAAAAAGAATAATATTTAATACTGTTTTTGGGGAAAGTTCTGAATTTCCAGAAATAACAGCAAAAAGTATTGCACACAGCAGTATTATTATAAGCAGTAAAATAATGTTTTTTCTTTTATCTTCTAATATATTAAAAATCATTTTCTATTGTCCAGTCAAGCATCTGTTCGCTTAATAATGCTTTTGCTGTTTTATCATCAACATTATATACTTTTTTGTAAAACTTTAATGCAAACTGATGAATTTTTATATCCTTAAAGATTTCAGGATAGGCAGCTTTTGCAATAATTAATATATCAAGTGGATATTCTACCCTGCGTGAGCAGTTCATAGGGGTCCATGGCAGAGCATATACTTGTTTATTTTTCACAGCTTTTAACTGGTTTAGATTTTGATAATATGGTGCTTTTAGTAATTCATTTGCAGGGTGGTATCCATTTTGTGTAGGTAAAAGTATTATATCTGGGTCTACTGCATAAACCTGCTCACTACTTAAAATGACACGATTACCTTTACCACGATATGCATTTTTTGCATTAACAATATTTTCTATAATATATGATTCTGGAGTATTTATTCCAGAAACCATACCTGAACCGCCTTGTTTTCTTGCAGCAGAATTTAAGCCAAAATATAAAACAGTTGGTTTTTCTTTTATATTTTTAGTTCTATTTCTTACCATTGTTTCTGTTTCATTTAAATATTCATAAAGTTTTAATGCTTTATCTCTTTGTTTAAACACATCTCCTAAAATACGCATTTCTTCTTTCATAGATGAAAGTTCTGCCTTACCGTAATAAGTAGGTGAGAATAGGACGATTAAAGGAATATCCAATGATTCTATCATAGATATTGTTTTTTCAAGCTGAGCAGGGTCACCTCCTCTAAAATAAGAGCCGCCAGACACGGTGCAATCACCAACTCTTAATATGATTAACTGGGGGTCTGATTTTGCAAGTGTTTCATAATTTAATATGTCCCCCTGTGGTGAATTAAAGCATGGTATATCATTTAACCATGGGTGCAGATATTTCATTGTGTTTACACCTTTTGCAGTGTATGTTTTGCCATCAATAGTTTCATAAGTATATTTATAATCTCTTTTCATACTCCATGAGCCTATGGCAGTTACTTTATTTATAACTTCAAGATGTGTCATAACTCCTTCAATAAAGCCATCATCAATTGTTGCAACTCTTTCTAATTTTTCAGGTATTTCTATCTGTTTTCCACGCATATCAGTTACGGAATACGCATAACTTTGCACTGCTGCAAAAATAAAGAGTATAATAAAAAATTTTTTCATAATTAACCTTTGCATGAATTACAAATATATTTATTATTTATAATGGTCACTGCATTTTCAGCAGTTTTTTCTCCACATTCTGAGCAAATATATGAATTATATATTTGTGCTTTTTCAGGAAACATGATTTTTACATCTTTAACTGTAAAAAGTTTTTCTTCATCAGTTGATAAAATATATTTCATTTTATCTTCTTTATTATTGAAGTCTTGTATATTATTTAAAACAAACCTTGCTTTTTTGCCGTTTTTTCTATTAAAAATATTAAATGCCTGCTTTCCTGTGTATAAAATACGCATAGCACCTGTGCCAGTGGTGGCTTTTAGTATAACCTGCACTGCATCTACTCCACATGCATCTGTTTCCGCAATACATACTATATCTTCATCATTAATATCATCTTTTATATCAAGATGCTTTAAAGCAAGAAGACTTACTTTATATCCAATTGCAAGCCCTGGGCATTTATGCCCGTGAAAAACTGCCACTTGTTCCCATAATTTATCTTCCATAAATATCCCCGTAACACAATATATATAATATGTGTTACAGTATTGTATTTTTTTGTTTATGTCAATGATAAATTATAAATATTTATAATAAATACTATCAAAAAGTTTTTCTAAACCAGCTGACAAAAAATTTTATTGATTTATTTTCTGCATATTCATAAAAATATATAATATTATATGAATAATTTATTGATATAAAAAAAATTAAAAAATATAAAAATTTGTAAGATTATGAGACATATGTTACAAAAATAAGTATAAAAAAATACCTCTTAGTATATAGTATAAAATTAAGCAAAAAACTAAACTAAACTAAGAGGTATCACAATGAATAAAGTGATAATAACAGAAGAAATGCGATTTCGTCAACGGTTATGTGAGTATGCATTAAAAAAAGGAGCAACGAAAGCAGCCCGCAAATATCAAGTGAACCGTATGTTTGTATACAGGC